>JGI26086J50260_1000498_pt1 | contig 25180 bp, 25 predicted proteins | sample SaaInl3SG_22_DNA_FD_50260 | JGI IMG/M metagenome (IMG submission 50260)
ATGTCTGAACTAACTAGACCCCCAAAATAAATCGACTGCCAACTTTTGTCGACGAGTGGTATAGCAATAATCCCATCACAACAGCTTGCTTTGAAACCGTATCACTGCTATCGTTGCTTGTCGATTTTATAAACTACAAGGAGGCGGATTATGTCTGAAGAAAACAAAAGCACTGAAGAACAAAGTGGTGACGGTAGGGCCAGCTCGGCGTTATTCAGTGGAATAAAGTACGCAATTTACGCTTTGATTGTTTATTACATAGCTAAATGGCTGGGTTGGGTTGACTGATCGCTTTCAATTCAATTGAAAACACGTGCTTGGCTACCGAAAAATCAATGAAGAATTTAATTGCCCTTCTAGCATTGTTTTTGATCACAAGCTGTTCGTCGGATCCCCAGCCTAAACTAACCGTTGTATTAAATATTGATGGGGCAGAGAAGGTGAACGAATCCGCAGTTGGGGATGACGAGATCGACAGATTGATACAGGCTCAAGGTGACCTTATTGACTCAATGGACGCTGTTTGCAGCACGGGTCAGCATGAAGAAGCCCGATCAAGCCTTCGGGAATATTTGGTCGCTACATTTTTAATGCAACGAGCTGCGAGCTACGTTATCAAGCGGGAGTTTCCAACGGAGGGTTCGCAATCGTCGACTGAAGAGCGATCGCTTGTCGCTGATTTTGGTCAGGGAAAATTTGCCTGCGCAACTAGTCTGAACGGATAGCTGTGCTCACCGACTTAAAAAGCTAGCGTCCGGGACTCTTGGTAAAAAATGGCACTACACCAGAAAACAGCAGTAGCTCTCGCTGCAGTAAAGTGGCCGATAGCATTCTTAAGCTTGCTCTCTTTGCCGTTCACCGCTTCAGCGACCGTCGATCTCTGCCTAACGCATATCCGAAGCGCGTTATGGCTGACCAGCGGGATTCTTTGTTACTTTGCTGTCTGGTTTTTTGCGATACGTCATTGGAGACACCAGTGGCTATCAACTCTTGAACACGAATTAACTCACTGCTTATTCGCGCTGCTTTCTGGCAACAGGGTAACTGGGCTAAACGTCACAGTAAAAGATGGTGGGCATATGACCTTTACAGGGTCAGAAAACTGGCTGATTGACACCTCTCCGTACTTTTTTCCAACAGTGACAGTCATCCTGATTTTATTGATGCCTTGGCTGCCAACCTTACATACTCCAGCTGGGCAATTTTTTATAGGTGTTACCCTTTCCTATCACCTTACCTCAACATGGACTGAGACTCATTCTGGGCAAACGGACATCCAAAAAGCAGGTGTTCTTTTTTGCTGGTTATTCTTACCCGGTGCGAACGTAGCTTTTTTGGGGATCGTTCTCTCTGCGGCGATTGGAGGCTGGGGAACCGCTGGATCGTGGATTGAAAGTACATTCCTCAGCTTTATGCAGGTAACACGGGGCTTCTGATGAAGCGCTCTGTTGTATCAGGGTGGGTACATCAGCATATAAGGAACCACCCCCTCCTTTTTACGGTCGCGCTGTTTTCGACTAACGAGGGAAACGAAAAGCAAGTTTCGTTTAGGTAGAATTTAGGTATTGGTGCTGGTAAGGAACGTTTATACCCCCGATATTCTTTGGAGATAAGCCACAAGGAGTCCCGTTTTTAGGGGCTTATCAACGGATAGAACGAGCGCCTCCTAAGCGCTAGATACAGGTTCGATTCCTGTCGGAGGCACCAGTTGGTTTGACAATTTCCGGTTAGATCAGATGCCTAGTCTCCAAAAGCACCCTTTTTGCCAAAATAGGAAACGGTCGCATATACGAGCGTCTCAGTAAGCTTCTATGAGCTTACGCTTCAATAACTTCCCCGTTTCTGTGCGCGGTAAGGCATCCGTGAAATCGATGCTGCGCGGGCACTTGATCGCTGATAAGCGCTCGCGACAGTGGTGTATCAACGCGTTGGCCAAGTCATCTCCACCATGGACGCCTGCGACCAACTGAACCACCGCCTTGACCTCTTCGCCAAACTCCTCGTTTGGTATGCCGATCACGGCAGCATCCAGCACGGCTGGGTGCGCGAGCAGAGCATCCTCCGCTTCTTGCGGATAGATATTGACCCCCCCGCTGATGATCATGAACGACTTTCTATCAGTGAGATACAAATAGCCCTCTTCGTCTACCCAACCCACATCACCCAGCGTGGTCCATCCATGCGCGTTGGTACTGCTTGCCGTTTTTTTGGGGTCGTCGTGGTACGCAAACTGATGGCCCCCTTCAAAAAAAATGTCACCGGTTTCACCAACAGGCAGCTCAATGCCGTCTGCATCAACAATATGAATAATGCCGAGTTTTGAGCACCCCACAGATCCTTGGTGCGTCAACCATTCCTCTGGCGTGATTGCAGTAAAGCCATTGTTTTCGGTGCCTGCGTAATATTCGTGAATGATGGGCCCCCACCACTGCATCATGGCTTGCTTGGTTTCTACGGGGCAAGGCGCAGCCGCATGAACCGCCATACGCATCGTGGATAGGTCGAAGGATCGTCGAACATTCTCAGGCAGTTTGAGCATCCGAATAAACATAGTGGGAACCCACTGACTGTGGGTGATTCCCACCTTTTCAATCAATTCCAGCGCGCGCGTGGCATCGAATTTCTCCATGATGGACGCCGTGCCACCCACCTTTAAAACAACCATGGTGTGCCGCAAAGGGGCCGCGTGATAAAGCGGCGCAGGGCAGAGGTATTGGCTGTGTTCGTCGTAGCCGAATAGCCCTGTAAGCAGTGTCACCAGCATGGACGGTGCGCCAGGCTTCTCGCCCGTAAGCGGCCACTTAATGCCTTTGGGACGGCCGGTGGTGCCAGAGGAGTAAAGCATGTCNAAGCCCTGCTGCTCATCCGCAATAGGGGTCACCGGGCAGCGGGCAGCCGCCTCGTCCCAGCTGTCTAGCGTGTCGGGCGCCTCACCGACGATACGCACGTTAAGATCAGCGCCACCCAGGGCCTGGAGTTGGGATGCCAGCTCAATAAACCGGTCTGAAATGATGGCGAGTTTCGCCCCACAATTCTGCGCAATATAGGCTAGCTCGTCGAGGGTCAGGTAGGTGCTGACGGTGGTGTAGTAAACCCCACTTCGGTCGGCGGCAAAGCAGATCTCCAAAAACGCCCGACGATTCTCCATCAGTATCAAAATATGGTCGCCTATTTCAATACCTTCGTCTCTCAACAGATGCGCACCTTGATTCGCGCGCGCCTCCAGCTGCTGATAGGTCACCGCCTCGCCGCTGTTGCACATTTGAAAAGCGAGACGATCTGGATCGGTGCTTGCTAGCTGGCGCGGCAGATAGAGACTGTTGACATCCTGCATAGTCGTGGCCTTTTTCGTTGGTTAAGCATCACGCGAGCGGCTGAGGTGCGCAATACGCTCCAGCAACATCTCATCTGACCCATCGGTAAGACCCGCCATTTGCGCGCCAGCGACATGTCGTGCAACCGGGTGCGCGGGGGCCAAGCCCTCGGCACCCATGGCGTGTAGAAGTTTGGGCAGATGATGGCGGCAGGTTTGTACGGTAAATACTTTTGCCTGTGCGGCCAGTAGCTGCGCATCTTCCCCTGAATCCATTTGCTGTGTTGCTTGGTGCACCAGGCTCCTTGCCGCGGCGAGGTCAGTCGTCGCTTTGGCCAGCTCAAGTCGCCATGCTTGGTGTGACAGCAAGTTGCCCCCAAAAGTTTGCCTGCGTTGCCCATAGGCATGGACGTGTGCAACCGCCGAATCAAGCATACCGACGCACATCGCGGCGACATAAATCCGTGCGCCATTGAGCTCTGACAAGATGGCACGAAAGGCCTGACCAGCCGGCATGAGGCAGTGGGCGTCAGGTGCAAAATAGTCACGCAGGGTGAAGCCGCCCGTCGCGATGCTGGTTTGATTGACTGCCGTGGCCGACGTACTGCGCTCGCAGGCGGCGTCTTCTAGGTCAACCAAGAACGCGGCGATGCCATCGCGGTTTCCCGGCTCGGCACACTGNGCGTAGACAATNGCGAGTGAGGCATGGCGCGCGTTAATGATCCAGGCTTTTTCTCCGTTTAAGCGCCAACCGCCGTCGCACCGAAACGCTCGGGTTTGAATCGCAGCGAAATCGGAGCCTGCACCAGGCTCTGTCAAGGCGGTGCAAGCAGTCTTCGCTTGTATCAGCAATCTTGGCAAGTAGGTCTGTCTCACCTCCGCGTTGTCTGAATGTGCCAAGTGCTNAGCCACATTGTGGGTATTGATTAAAGACATCGCGATACCAAAATCGGCAGCCGCTAAGGTCTCGCACACTGCNGCCTTCAGGGCGAAGCCNTGGCCCAGACCGCCCGCATGGACGGGTAACTCCAGCGCATGGAGGCCCATGGCTGCCGCTGTCNCATAAAAAGCCTCTGTCGGCGTTTCACCAAGACTCCATTTGGCGGCAAGCGGTGCAACCGTCGTTTGGGCGTAGTGCGTGACCTGCGCTAGGTAATGCGCCTCGTCGTGATTGAGCATGTAAGTTCCCGGTGTCCGCAGCCCGAACGGCGGTGTGCTGTTTGCTCACCACTTGTTCAGTGAGCGCTGTGGGCCACGCGATAGCGAACAGCATACTAGCCGGAATAAATATCGTCTAGCACGTGCCAGACCTTGGCGCATGCTTGGTGACAGCTAAGGTGTTAGTCACGGCACACGCCGGTCCCTCAACCCAGCCTCAGTGCTTCATACCTTCGCCGTGACTATGACCATGACTATGGCCGTTGCCATGATCTGCGGGCATATCACTATTTACTCCTAAGCGGCGCACTTGAGCACTGACCTGTATGCTTTGCTTCTTGCCATTCGCGTCAACCAACGTCAAGGTCAGTGGCACCTGCTCGCCTGCAACGACAGCACGCTTCAGATCAAACATCATGATGTGATAGCCGCCAGGCGTCAGCTCAACGGGTTTGTTTGCAGTCAACGCCAAACCATCAGCCAGCGCGCGCATGCGCATGACGCCCGCAGCCATCTCCATTTCATGGACTTCGCTGATACCAGCTATCAACGACGACGCGCCAACGAGGGTCGCCTCTTTATTTTTTGCCGTAATTGTCATGAATGCTGCGGTGGCCATTTGCCCTGGTAAAGTCGCTCGCACCCACGCATCTTCTACAACAATCTCCTGTGCATTTACCGTTGTGGGAGCCGCCGTGAGCAGTGCAGAAAAGACCGCTGCGGCTAGCGAGAAAGTAGACCATCGTTGGCGCATGAAAACCTCAAAGAAATTGGTACGCCATTACGTGACGCAAAGTGGGGGCAACACAGAGCGGGCTGACAGAGCCTGCTTCCGTGGCAAAATTATCGCATTGTTTACACGCACTCTTCCTAACCAGTCATCTTAACCAACGGGCATCACATGATCACTTTATGCGGCTTTTCAGCAAGCAACTATTACAACAAAGTCAAATTGGCACTGCTCGAGAAAGGTGTTCCGTTTCAAGAGTCGGAGGTGTGGACCTCGGAGGTTGACACCCGTGCCTCACCGCTAGGCAAGGTGCCTTACCTACTGACGCCGTCGGGCGCTCTATGCGAGTCCACTGTGATGCTCGACTACATAGAGCAACAATACCCCGCGCACCCGCTGGTGCCGGCAGACCCCTTTCAAGCCGCCAAGGTGCGTGAGCTCGCCACCTACATTGACCTACACCTTGAGTTGGTCGCGCGAAACCTATACAAAGAGGCGTTTTTTGGCGGCAAGGTAAGTGACAACTTAAAGGAAAAGACGGCGACGCAACTGCAGAAAAACATTGCAGCCTTCGCATCGCTGGCACGCTTCACACCGTTTATTGGGGGCGATACCTTCAGCCTCGCTGACTGCACGGCAGTTGCCCACCTGCCGCTCATCTCCACGGCCACCAAAATTATTTACGGCCAAGATTTTCTGTCGGAACTTCCCGTCAAAGAGTACCTGCGACACCTGTCAACGCGCGCAACGGTTACTCAGGTCAATGCCGACCGCAAAGTCAGCGCAGAAAAGATGGTGGCCCGCCGCCAAGCCAGCCAAGGCTGACGCCCCGAGGTTTAGCCGCACGTCGCACGGCCTTGTATTTACTCAGCGGTCAGGGTGACGACCGCGCGTTGAAGGTCGCTCGCCCATACGCGCCGGTCACGTCCCACGTTTAGTTGTGGCTCACCCAAGCGCACCCGCGCCACCATGCGACCACTGCGTAGCGTCCGCCAAATGGAGCCTACCAGCGTGTCGTCATCAATATAGGCGGGCGCCAAGCTGCGTTGGCCAGTGGCCTTGTCCATGTAGCGTATCCCAACCGGACACACCGCCGCCTCGGCGTCGATAGCGGATTGAATCAAGTTGCCATGAAACGGCAGCACATGAATACCATCGTTGGTCGTGCCCTCGGGAAAGATCGCCACGCGGTGACCATCACGTAAATACGTCGTAATTTGCTGCACCACCCGCAGCGCATCGCGGCGCTTTGCACGTTCTATAAATAACGTACCAGACCCCGCAATCAGGCGGCCGAGTAAGGGCCACTGCTTGACATCTGATTTCGATAAAAACCGGACGGGGTGTGCGGCATTCATCACCAAGATATCCAACCACGAGACGTGGTTTGCAACCACCAAGCCGGGTACAGGCTCAGCACCATCAGTGACCAATTCAACATTTAGCAGCTCAAGCAAGGCGAGAGACCACGCCTGCACCATCGCGTCACGCTCGGTTTGCGTTGCCGTGGCAAAGTGTTTGTTAATGGTTCGTAGACCGCGCAGAACGTGACTCACGCCCAATATCATGCGCCAAGCCGCAGGGATTGCTCGCATCGCGCTCAGCCTGCGTCAAAGGCAATATAGCCACCGGCAATGGTGGTGGCTACTTTTGCGGGCAATTCATAACCCGCAAAGGGGGTGTGCTTTCCTTGGCTTCGCAATGTGTCTGCGCCCACCACCCACGCGGCATCCGGCTTGTAAACGCAAATATCCGCCACACCACCAAGGGTGATTTGGCCTAAGCTGGCTTGCAAACTTCCCAGACTTTGACCCAGAACTTTGACAGGCCCTTGCGTCAAAACCGCGATCACGCGCTGCAACGGCACCTGGTCTTCACGTCCCCATTTAAGGGCCAAACTCAGCAACAACTCCACCGCAGTGGCGCCCGGTTCTGCTTGCGCAAAAGGCAGGTTTTTGGCATCCGCTTCGACGGGGTTGTGGTCGCTAACCAAGGCGTCAATAGTGCCATCCGCCAACCCCGCACGCAGGGCGTCGCGGTCACGCTGTTGCCGAACGGGTGGTTGCAAACGCAAGCGCGCATCGTAATAGCCCATATCTACGTCAATGAGATGCAAATTGTGCACGCTGACATCGCAGGTCACAGACAAGCCTTCGGCCTTGGCGGCGCGCACCAAGTCCACCCCGCGGGCACTGCTAATACGACAGAGGTGCACCCGCGCTGGGGTGCCTCGCATCAGCTCAAAAATAGTTTCTAGCGCAATCACCTCAGCAGACACAGGCACGCCAGACAAGCCCATGCGCGTGGCCAGCGGACCACTGGCAGCGACACCCTGACCCAGCCAGTAATCTTGCGGACGCAACCAGACGCTGTAACCAAACGAGGCCGCGTATTGAAACGTGCGTTGCAGTACCTGCGTATTCTGTATCGGCGCATCCGCTTGCCCAAAACCCACGCAACCTGACTCGGTGAGCTCGGCCATTTCGGTCAGCACCTCCCCCTCCAAGCCACGGGTCAAAGCCCCCAACGGGAAGACGCGTGCTTGACGCAGCTTTTTGGTTCGAAACTTGAGCATGTCAACCAAGCCCGGCTCATCTAAGACCGGGTCAGTATCTGGCGGACAGACCAAGGAGGTAATACCGCCCGCAACGGCGGCGGACATCTCAGACTCCAACATTGACTCATGCTCGAACCCCGGCTCGCGTAAGCGCGTGCACAGATCAACCAAGCCGGGCGCCACCACACAGTCGGTGGCATCGATCACACGCTCGGGCGAAAAGTCTTTGACCTGCGCGCCCATCGCCACAATGCGACCAGCGGCAATGGCAAGGTCTTGAACGGCCTCTAGCCCGCTAGTGGGGTCGATGACACGTCCGGATTGAATCAGAATCTTCATATCGATATGGTGCTCAGGCGATTTAAAACACGTACTGGGTTAAAGGGGTCGGTTGTTGGGGTGCACTCGCCATGGCCAGTCATTAGCCCTCGTGGCTGGCAACAATAGACATCACGGCCATACGAACCGCGATACCGAAGGTTACCTGCGACAAAATCACCGCTTGTGGCCCGTCAACGACCGACGATGCAATCTCAACCCCTCGATTGATGGGCCCCGGGTGCATCACAATGGCATCGGGCTTAGCCCACTGCAGGCGCTCGGGCGTCAGGCCGTAACTCTTGAAAAACTCCTGCGCGGACGGCAACAAGGCGCCACTCATGCGTTCGTTTTGTAGACGCAAGGTAATCACCACATCGACACCGTCGATGCCGGAGCGCAAATCGTTGCAGACCCGAACGCCCATTTGTGCCATGTCATTCGGCACCAAGGTCTTGGGCCCCACCACACGCAGGTCAGGGCAGCCCAAGGTCGTCAAGGCGTGAATGTTTGAGCGCGCAACACGCGAGTGCGCCACGTCACCAACAATCGCCACACTCAAATTGGAAAAGTCCCCCTTGAAGTGGCGAATCGTGTACATGTCCAGCAGGGCTTGGGTCGGATGGGCGTGTCGCCCATCGCCCGCGTTCACCACGTGCACATGCGGCCCCACGTGTTGCGCAATGAGGTAGGGGGCGCCAGACTCGTTGTGGCGGACAACAAAAATGTCCGCGGCCATCGCCGAAAGGTTGTCAATGGTGTCCAACAGGCTCTCGCCCTTGCTGGCAGAGGAGCGCGCGATGTCTAGGTTAACCACGTCGGCGCTCAACCGGGTGGCAGCGATATCGAAAGTGGTCCGTGTACGGGTGGAGTTTTCAAAAAACAGATTGAAAACACTTTTCCCGCGCAGCAAAGGCACCTTCTTGACCTCGCGGTCGCTGACACTCACGAAATTGGTGGCTGTGTCCAAGATGTGGGTCAACATCTCTTTGGACAGGCCTTCGGTTGAGAGCAGGTGTATGAGCTCGCCGTTGGCGTTCAGTTGGGGGTTACGTTGTGTTCGCATAGGGGCGCTAGGGCAATAAAGTGTGGCGGTGCAAAGTGATTCTGCGGCGTTTAATCCGCAGTTTCAATCCCAAAGGTTAGACGACCGCCGTCCGTTTGCGACAGCTCCAGTGACTGCGTGCTCGGCACCGAGCAACGAGCCACCACCAGATCGGCCTGAACGGGCAACTCCCGCTGACCGCGATCGACCAAAACGGCCAACCTCACATCGGCTGGGCGACCGTAGTCAAATAACTCGTTCAGCACGGCGCGTATCGTGCGCCCGGTGTACAGCACATCGTCGATAAGCCACACGGTGGCGCCGTTCACGTCAAAAGGTAATTTCGTTTGTACCCCCATAGAGCTGAGGCCACGCTTGGAAAAGTCATCGCGGTGCAGGCTGCTGGAAATCACGCCCGACTCCCCCGCCAAGCCCAAGTCCTTCTGCAGGCGTTGGGCAAGCCACACGCCGCCGGAGGCGATACCAACCAAACGCACGGGCTTGTCAGCCGTCGCCGTCAAGGGGCGTATCGCCGTCAATAGTTGCTGGTAGAGACCTTCTGCGTCCAAGGCATCTGCCTTCACGGTGTTATCAAACTGGCTGGTCACGGTAGGCTCCGAAGAAATTGCTCAAGAATAATACAAGCGGCCACGGCGTCTGCATCCTTTGCACCGAGGCTATGCGCTTCGGTGGTGGTGTAGCGCTCGTCGGTTTCGAATACAGTCACGGCAAAACGACCCGCGATTTGTCGGCCAAATTTTTGCGCCGCAAGCGTGTTCTCGTGGTCGGCGCCGTCTGGGTGCCGTGGCACCCCAATCACGACGGCCTGTGGCGACCAGTCTTTCAGGTATTGGGCAATCTGAGGCCACTTCGCGTCCCCTTGCGCGGCGATCGTGCCCAAGGGGGTGGCGCTGCGGGTCAGGCGGTTACCGCTGGCGACACCGGTACGCTTCTCCCCATAATCAAAAGCTAGGAACAACTGCACATCGGAGGCGATCACTGGCGGTAGTGGCCGCATGGACATCAGGCGTGTCCTGCCTCACCGTGCAGCATGCCTGCATCCAAACCCAATAAACCCATGGCTTGGCTGTAGCGAAGCTCAGGCGGTGTATTAAAAATAATCGACTCGTCCGCAGGCACGGTCAGCCAAGCATTCTCAGCCAACTCCGATTCGAGTTGGCCCTTGCCCCAAGTGGCATAGCCCAACGTGACCAACACCCGAGCAGGGCCTGCGCCTTCAGCCATTGCCTCCAGCACGTCTTTAGAGGTGGTCATTTCTAGGCGCGCAGGCCCATATTTTGGGGCGTCTGGCGGCGCGGACGGCGCTGCATCGTCATCGGTCTCCACGCTAAGCGCAACATGAATTTCAGAGTTTGGCCAGTCCACACCCTTCAGGCCAGAGCCGTCGCCAGGAATCACCAAAGTGGAAGAGTAAACCGACTCACCGCCCTGCCCCATGGGCGCATGCAACACAAAACCCCGCTCGGTTTGAATGGGGCCACCCCGGAACACGGGCGCATCGGTTAAGTCGTCACGATGCAGTTGTAATGCGATCTTCTCAAAGAGACCGGCCAGCGGCAGATCACTCGGCTTGTTGATAATCAGGCCCAGCGCGCCCCGCGCACTGTGCTCGCACACATAGACCACGCTGCGAGCGAAAAGGTCGTCCTCCAACCCGGGCATAGCAATGAGGAAATGATGGGTGAGGTCAATCGCGGCAGAATCAGTAGGCATGATGTTATTTTAAGGGGTGCGGGCGCTGCCGACAATCCGCACCCTCTCACGACCCAATCGAGCAATCTACACGATGAAAAAGAAGTACACAAAAGGCCTGATGTGGTTTAGGCGGGACCTGCGCTTGACGGACAATGCCGCGCTTTATCACGCGCTCAAGCAGTGCGACACCGTTTTTTGTATCTTTGTATTCGACAAGGCCATTTTGGACACCTTGCCCACAACCGATCGGCGCGTCGCCTTTATTCACAGCAGCTTGGTGGACCTCAACACACAGCTACGCGCGGTAGCCGGCGCCAATGCCCAGCCCGTGCTATGCCTCCACGACCAGAGCGAACGAGCGATACCGCGCACGGCGAAAGCCTTGGGCGTGGATGCGGTATTTGCCAACCACGACGATGAGCCACAGGCACTGGCGAGAGACGCCGCTATTTTTGGGCACCTTGCGCACAACGGCATCCTGCTCAACACCTACAAAGACCAATGCATTTTCGAGCGTAGCGAGGTCCTCACGCAACAAGCACGCCCCTTTGGCGTCTTCACGCCCTACAAAAACGCCTGGCTCAAGAAGCTAGAGCCCTACTACCTAAAGGCCTACCCCACTGAGCGTTACGCAACCGCCCTAGCACAAACCGATGCCCTGCCCTCAGACCTCAAGGCACTGGGCGACATGCCCTCACTAACCAGTATGGGGTTTACGCCTGTCGACCTCGTGGCACAAAATATCACGCCGGGCGCGTCTGGCGCTGCGGCCTTGTTGGCCGACTTCTTGCCCCGCATGGCCCGCTACAAGGACACGCGTGACTTCCCTGCCGTCAAGGGCCCCAGCTACCTNAGCGTTCACCTGCGCTTTGGAACCGTGTCTATTCGCACCCTCGCCCAACANGCCTTCGCCGGTCATAGCCAAGGCCATGCGGGTGCCAGCACCTGGCTAGGGGAGTTAATTTGGCGTGATTTTTATATGCAGGTGATGCACCACCACCCACGCATCGTCNATCGCGCATTCAAGCCTGAATACGACGCCATCAAGTGGGAACANGGCGCCAGCGCCAAGGCCCTCTTTCACGCGTGGTGCCAAGGCGCAACGGGCTACCCACTGGTGGATGCTGCGATGCACCAACTCAACCAAACCGGTTACATGCACAACCGCTTACGCATGGTCGTTGCCAGCTTCCTCACCAAAGACTTAGGCATAGACTGGCGCTGGGGGGCTGACTACTTCGCGGAAAAGCTCATAGACTTTGACCTGTCTGCCAACAACGGGGGATGGCAATGGGCCAGTTCTAGCGGGTGTGATGCGCAACCGTACTTTCGAATTTTTAATCCCACGACACAGAGCGAGAAGTTTGACGCGCAGGGCAAGTTTATTCGCCGCTACTTACCGGTTCTCGCTGAGCTGTCGGACAAACGCATACACGCCCCTTGGCTAGCCGACCCCTTCGACCTCATCACCGCCGGCGTTACCTTAGGGGAGAACTACCCTAAACCCATCGTCGACCATGCCGCCGCCCGCGAGCGAACGTTGGCTCGCTACGCCGTCGTGAAGAAGCCCAAGCCCTGAAGGGCGCCACNCGCGAGAATTAGATTTGAACCATTTCAAAATCTTCCTTGCGCGCGCCGCACTCGGGACAGGTCCAGTTCATGGGGACATCTGCCCATTTGGTGCCTGCGGCAATGCCGTCCGCTGGCGCGCCCTCGGCTTCGTTGTACATCCAGCCGCAGATCAGGCACATCCAAGTCGTTGAGTCGCTCATTTTTTTAAAACCGTGTCATAGAATGATCACATTGTATCGGTGCAGAAGCGTACCCCCGAAGGAACTGAGACAGCCCCTCAACGAGCAAACCCATGACCGATGCTTTAGATTCGCCGCCCAAGCAGCCCAGCAAACGGGACACGAGCACGACCGCNCACCAGCTAACGCTGCCNTGCGTGCTGTCGTTCAATGCCAATGACCCAACGGGTGCTGGCGGTTTGGCCGCTGACATCGGCGCCATGGGTTCCGCCTCTGTGCACATGCTGCCCGTGGTCACCGCGGTGCTCATCCGAGACACCACCGCCGTCCAAGACCACGTCTCGCTGGACGCTGATGCCATCAACGACCAAGCCCGCATGGTGCTCGAAGACATNCCCGTGACCAGTATCAAAGTCGGCTTTCTGGGCAGTCCAGAAAACATCAGCGCAGTGGCGCAAATTGCCAACGACTACGCGGACACCCCNGTCGTTGCCTATATGCCCAGTTTGACGTGGATGGACGATATCGCTCTAGATGCCTACTTAGACGCGTTCACCGAATTAATGCTCCCGCAAACCGCCGTGCTCGTGGGCAACTACAGCACCTTGTGTCGCTGGTTATTACCCGACTGGGCGAGCGAAAAGCCCCCCACACCGCGCGACGTGGCTCGCGCCGCGCAGCTACACGGAGTGAGTTACACCTTGGTCACCGGGTTAAATGCACCTGAGCAATTCTTAGAAAACCACCTAGCGTCCCCTGAGACCGTGTTGGCCACCGCACGCTTCGAGCGGTTTGACACCACCTTCACCGGCGCTGGTGAAACCCTATCAGCCGCCCTCACCGCCCTGCTGGGTGCAGGCGAAGACTTGCAGTCCGCCTGCGCAGAAGCGCTGACCTATCTCGACCAGAGTCTGGATGCAGGCTTTGCACCCGGCATGGGACACGCCTTACCCGACCGCTTGTTTTGGGGACGCGGCGAAGATGACGGCATAGACGATACCGAGGATCTCGACGCCCCCGACACACCGACGCTGGATGTTGGTCACCACACGTTAGGCGACTTCCCGCTAGACGACACCAAACACTGAACCGTGCAACGTAACCGGAAACACATCATGAACAAAAACGACCAATTATTTACACGCGCCAAGCTAGCCATTCCGGGTGGGGTTAACTCACCCGTACGCGCCTTCAAAGCCGTCGGCGGAACTCCCCGCTTCATCACGCGGGGCGATGGCGCCTATTTTTGGGACGCAGAAGATCAGCGCTACATTGACTACATTGGCTCTTGGGGCCCGATGATCTTGGGGCACCGCCACCCCGCCGTACACGCCGCGGTGCTGAGCGCTGCAGAGCAAGGGCTGTCATTTGGTGCACCGACTGAACGCGAAATAGAACTGGCCGAAGAAATCATCAAGCTGGTTCCATCCATTGAGATGGTGAGACTGGTCAGCTCAGGCACCGAGGCCGGCATGAGCGCCATTCGACTGGCTCGGGGCGCCACGGGACGCAGCAAAATCATAAAGTTTGAAGGCTGCTACCACGGCCACGCCGATGCCCTGTTGGTCAAGGCCGGTTCTGGCCTCGCCACGTTTGGTAACCCTACCAGCGCGGGCGTCCCGCCAGAGGTTGTGCAGCACACTTTGGTACTGCCCTTCAATGACGTGGAAGCGCTAGAGGCCGCCTTTAAGGAACACGGCGATGAAGTCGCCTGTTTGATGATGGAGCCCATTGCTGGCAACATGAACTTCGTGCGGGCCAGCGTGCCATTTGTAAAACGCTGTCGTGAACTTTGCACTGCCCACGGAGCGCTACTCGCATTTGATGAAGTGATGTGTGGTTTCCGCGTGGCACTGGGAAGCGCTCAGAGCTTGTACGCCAAAGAAATTCCGGGCTTTGAGCCTGACATGACCGTGATGGGCAAAGTCATTGGCGGCGGCATGCCGTTAGCCGCGTTCGGCGGTAAGCGCGAAGTCATGTCCCACCTCGCACCACTTGGCGCGGTCTACCAAGCGGGCACCTTGTCAGGCAACCCCGTCGCCACCGCCTGCGGTTTGGCAACCTTAAAAGAGATTCAAAAGGACGGCTTTTTCACCCAACTGAATCAACGCACCCAACAACTCGTCAGCGGCATGACCGCCGCAGCCAAGGACGCGGGTATCCCGTTTTGTGGCGACAGCGAAGGGGGCATGTTTGGCTTCTTCTTCTTCCCTGAGTTGCCACAAAACTACGCCAAGGTCATGACCACAGACGGCGCGGTATTTAACCGCTTCTTCCACGGCATGTTGGACCAAGGTGTTTACTTTGCGCCCGCGCTATTTGAGGCTGGCTTTGTGAGCGCCGCGCACACCGCGCAAGACATTGACGACACCATCGCCGCCGCAAAGCGGACATTTGCAACCCTGTAGTCCCACGAGCGGGGCATACACCGCGTTAGGGGGCGTCAGCTAAAGCCCCAGTTCGAATGCCTCATCGCAAGCGAACGCTAACGCGGGTGACAAACCCAAACTAATGAGAAGGGTTCGCCGGGTGTCGTCCGTGGTCGCGTCAGCGGCTCCCGCTGTGACCCATTGCAGAGACACCGTGGCGTCGTCGCGCCAATCCAAGACGACGGCCAGCGGCGCTTTGGCTGCAGACTCGGCATACGCCTGCACATCGATCAGCCACGACTGCGGGCCGGGCGGCACGTCGGGGTCTTCGCTGGGACGGCCACAGCGCGCGTACAAATAACCAAGCAACTCACAGACCGCAGCATCGACGCGATGCTGGTCAGCACGGGTCACAGACGCGCAGACCTCTAAGGTCACCCAGTCGTCATCGCTCGCCGTCTGCGAGATATCCAACCAAGTCAACATGGCCACGCAAGCAACACCCGCAACGGCTTAGTGACGGAAGTGGCGCACGCCCGTAAACACCATCGCGACGCCATGCTCATCCGCCGCATCAATCACCTCTTGATCACGCATGGAACCACCGGGATGAATAACCGCCGTCGCGCCGGCCTCCACCACCACGTCAAGGCCGTCTCTGAAAGGGAAGAACGCATCACTAGCGACCACCGACTGCGCCAATGACAAACCGGCATGGTCGGCCTTGATACGCGCGATTCGCGCTGAATCTAAACGGCTCATTTGCCCCGCACCAACGCCGACGGTCATGCGGTCTTTACAGAAAACAATCGCGTTCGACTTCACATACGTGGCCACCTTCCACGCAAACAAGAGGTCCTGCAACTGCGCCTCGGTCGGCTGCACTTTAGACACCACTTTCAGGTCGGCCAAACTCAGGTCATGGTTGTCTGCGGTTTGAATCAACAAGCCAGACCCCACGCGCTTTATGTCTTGCACGTTGCGCCCACGCTCCCACGCCGTCTGTCCATCCGCCGCAGGCAGCGTAATTTGCAAGACGCGCACATTGGCTTTGGCTTGAAATACCGCCAAGGCACCCTCGGTATAAGCGGGCGCCATCAGCACCTCGACAAACTGCTGGCTAATGGCCTTGGCAGCCGCTTCATCCACCACAACGTTGAGCGCGATGATGCCGCCAAAGGCCGATGTGGGGTCGGTTTGAAACGCCTTGGTATAGGCGCCCAACGCATCCTCGGCCAACGCCACACCGCAGGGGTTGGCGTGCTTCACGATCACACAGGCGGGCACGTCAAAGCTTTTCACGCACTCCCATGCCGCATCCGCATCGGCGATGTTGTTATAGGACAGCTCCTTACCCTGCAACTGCTTCGCCGTTACCAGCGAGCCGGGCGCGGGGTGTAGATCACGGTAAAACGCCGCTGCTTGGTGCGGGTTCTCGCCGTAACGCAGGTCTTGCAACTTCACAAAACGTCCGTTCGCCTGTGCAGGGAACGCTTGCAAGGTATCGCTCTCCAACTGATACGCCGACAGGTAGTCGCTGATCGCCGCATCGTAATTGCTGATGCGGTTAAACGCCGCCACGGACAGCGCAAACTTCGTCGGGGTAGACACCGCGCCGTTAGCGGCGAGCTCGGCAATGACGGTCTCGTATTGGCTGGCATCCGTTAAAACCGCGACGTCCTTCCAGTTTTTGGCGGCACTACGCACCATCGCGGGGCCGCCAATATCGATGTTCTCAATGGCCTCTTCCAAGGTGCAACCCGCTTTGGCCACCGTCGCCTCAAAGGGGTAGAGGTTCACAACCAACACGTCAATGGTGTCGATCCCGTGAGCGGCCAACGCCGCCATGTGCGCTGGCACGTCGCGTCTAGCCAACAAGCCGCCGTGCACCTTGGGGTGCAAGGTTTTGACGCGACCATCGAGCATTTCTGGAAAGCCGGTCATATCGGCCACCTCGGTAACGGGCAGGCCCTCTTCCGCCAACAGCTTGGCCGTGCCGCCAGTAGACAGCAGGCCAATGCCTTGGGCGTGGAGCGCGCGCGCAAGGGCCACAATGCCGGTTTTGTCGGATACAGATAAGAGTGCGTTCATGGTGCTTGGTAGTCGTGAAAAATAAAGGGGGAAATGACGAGTGAGGCCGCCGCGCTTGCAGCGTTAACTGAGTAACTTGTGATGAAGTAATTTTTTGCGCAAGGTGTTGCGATTGAGACCAAGCCACTGCGCCGCGCGAGACTGGTTATTGCCTGCTTGCGCCATCACCACCTCCAGCAAGGGCTTCTCCATAACATCAACCATCATGTCGTACAGGCCATGTGGCTCGCTACCGGCGAGGTCTTGGAAGTAGGTTTGCATGCTTTCACGCACGCCCTTTTCAATGTCTTTACGGCTCATATAACGCTCAATGAAGGGGGGCCAATGTCATGTCGACAGGCATCTCTCGCACAGACTGGCTCTGCGCGCTGCCCGGTATCTGTGTCGGTTGCCATGCCCGACCAAGCGCGGCCAGATCATCACTGTCCCACGCTGCGAAATACGCCTCGACTGCAGCCAACTGCTCCGCGCAATCGGTTAAGGCATTGATGCGCTGACGCAAAAGCTCACCCATGGGCAAGTGTTGCGCATACCAACCCAGGTGCTTGCGCGCAGACCGAACGCCTGTAAATTCGCCGTAAAGCGCGTAGTGCGCGTGCAGGTGCTCCACCATCCACGCCCGCATATCCACAGCGCTGGGCGGTGGCGCGTGGCTTCCGGTGGCTAAAAAATGAGCGATCTCGCTAAATATCCATGGGCGCCCTTGCGCGGCGCGTCCCACCATCACCGCATCGGCCCCCGTGGCTTGCAACACACGTTGCGCCGCCTCGGGCGATGCAATATCCCCATTGGCCACCACGGGAATACGCACCCGCGACTTAATGTCCGCCACCGTCTCATGCTCTGCAAAACCCTTATAGCCTTGCTCGCGCGTGCGACCGTGAATCGTCAACATCTGCACCCCCACTTGCTCCGCCGCCAGCGCCAACCGCGTGGCATTCTTCGCATGCGCCGCCCAACCCGTTCGCATCTTCAATGTCACAGGGACATCCTTAGAGGCGCAGGCGTTCACCACCGCTTCGACAATGGCGATCGCCAAGGTCTCGTCTTGCATCAACGCAGAACCGGCCCACTTGTTGCACACCTTTTTTGCGGGGCACCCCATGTTGATATCAATGATTTGTGCGCCACGGTCAATGTTGTACACCGCGGCATCGGCCATCATCTGGGCGTCGGTCCCCGCAATTTGAACCGCAATGGGCCCGCTCTCACCGGCGTGATTCGCACGGCGTGAGGTTTTAAGCGAATCCCACAAATCGCGCCGCGATGTCACCATTTCGCTCACGGCATAGCCCGCGCCCAGTTGCTTACACAACTGGCGAAAGGGGCGGTCTGTCACGCCAGCCATAGGCGCGACGAACAGGTTATTGCGGAGGTGGTAGGGACCGATATGCACGTTGGACGGCAGTTAGAGACAAAAAAGCACCGATTGACGCGTCGGTGCTTGCTGAAAATTTAAGCATGATTGTACCTATACTCAAGCCAATGGATGCCTTTTTTGCGAGCTTACTTCACTGGTTCAGTCTGCCCGAATGGGGGTTGCCTACCGTTTTTGTCACGGCATTCGTCTCCGCGACGTGGCTTCCCATGGGGTCGGAGGCGGCATTAATGGGTCTCATCGCCATCTCACCCCATCTATTTTGGCCCGCCTTGTTACTGGCGACAGTAGGCAACACCTTGGGTGGCATGGTGAGTTGGCTGATGGGCGTTGGCCTTCAATCAGCGCACCGCGCCTACCAAAACCGTGCGCACCCGCACCGACGCGCGGATGCTCAGGCCACCCCAACGGCTGGCAGGCTCGCCGCGTGGGCTTTGGCTCAACTGGAAAAACTCGGACCCAAGGCGTGTTTGCTGGCTTGGCTACCCGTGGTCGGCGATGTGGTGTGCACCCTCGCAGGCTGGCTAAGAATGCCCTGGCTGGCCTGCGCGGTGTACATAGCCATTGGCAAGTTCGCCCGCTACCTTGCCATTGCCGCGAGTGCGCAGTGGCTTATGAGCTGAACAAGAAGTTGAGTACATCGCCGTCTTTCACGACATACTCCTTGCCTTCTGCGCGCATCTTGCCCGCGTCCTTAGCGCCCTGCTCGCCCTTGAATGCAATGAAGTCATCAAAGGCAATGGTTTGGGCGCGAATGTAGCCCTTTTCGAAATCAGTGTGGATCACACCGGCCGCCTGCGGCCCCGTATCCCCAACGTGGATAGTCCAAGCGCGCACCTCTTTTACACCCGCAGTGAAGTAAGTCTGCAAACCCAACAAACTGTAGGCGGCACGGATCAGACGGTTTAAGCCCGGCTCGGACTGCCCCAGCTCTTCCAAGAACATATCGCGGTCCTCGTCGCTCATCTCGCTCATCTCGGCCTCTAGCTTGGCGCAGATCGCCACCACAGGCGCGTTCTGCTCGTTGGCAAAAGCGGTCAAGCGGTCAAGCAGGGGGTTGTTCTCAAAACCATCCTCAGACACGTTCGCAACGAACATCGCTGGCTTGGCCGTAATCAAGAAAAACTGCTTAAGCAGCGGCGCTTCTTCTTTGCTGAAATCCAGCGTGCGAACGGGCTTGCCTTCGTTTAAGGCCGCCTGACAGCGCTCCAAAATCGACACCAAGCGCACCGACTCTTTGTCGCCAGAACGCGCGGTCTTGGAGACCCGATGCAGGGCTTTCTCTACTGCGCCTAAGTCGGCAAGGCACAACTCCGTTTGAATCACCTCAATGTCAGAAATCGGATCCACCTTGCCCGCGACGTGCACCACGTTGTCATCTTCAAAACAACGCACAACGTTAACCGTGGCATCGGTTTCGCGGATATGGGCCAAAAACTTGTTACCCAAGCCCTCGCCCGTACTGGCACCCGCCACCAAGCCGGCTATATCCACAAATTCAACAATCGCAGGAACGATGCGCTCNGGCGTCACGATATCGCTGAGCTGCGCTAGGCGGGTGTCGGGCACCTCCACCACGCCAACGTTGGGCTCGATGGTGCAAAAAGGGTAGTTCTCAGCGGCGATACCAGCCTTGGTAAGCGCATTAAACAGGGTAGATTTACCGACGTTGGGCAGACCAACGATGCCGCATTTCAAACTCATGACAATCCTCAAAAAGCAAGACCCAGAGTTTAAGGCACTTCCGGGGCAGGGTCATCGCTGGCCNCCCAAGTGGGTGTCCCAATAGAATAACGCCATGACTCAATCAGGGCACATCACCGTTTTAGGCGCTGGCATCACCGCGCACGCGGCGGCATTGTTATTGGCAGAGCAAGGATTTTCCGTCAGCCTGCCCGCGCCCCAAGCGCAACCGCACACGCGCGACATTCGCGCCTACGCCATCAACCACACCTCGAGAGACACCCTCAAAGCATGCGGTGTCTGGCCTCAAGACGATCAGGCCGCGTGGCTGACCCCCATGACCCATATGCGGGTGTTTGGCGATGCGTCAGGCGCGCTGCAATTCGACGCACCCCCTCAGCAAGCGCAACCCTTGGCGTGGATGGTCGATGTGCCCGTACTAGAGGACCATCTTGCCGAGGCCGTCACACGCCATGCACGCGTGCAATTTGACGACCACGCGTCACCATCAGCCCAGACACCGCCTAGCGCATTGACCATCATTTGCGAAGGCAAGAGCGGTATCGCGCGCACCGCCTTGGGTATTGACATGGTAAGTAAGCACTACCCCCACCGTGCCTTGGCGTTGCGCATGCGCGCCGAGCACAGCCACGGCGGCGTCGCCCACCAGTGGTTTAACGGCACACATATTTTGGCCTTGCTGCCCATGGGCGGCGCTGACGGGCACGACCTAGCCGTTGTCTGGTCGCTACCAGACGCGGCGCACCAGACGTGGCTGGACATGGAGACCACCGCCCAAACCGCCGCCCTAGAAGACCAACTTACCCAAGCCAGTCAGGGCGCGCTAGGGCACCTCTCCCTCACCAGCGGGCCTGTTGCCTTCCCCTTGAGCGTCGGCTTAACCACGCAATGGATTGCCCAGCAGACCGCGTTAGCCGGCGATGCGGCGCACACCATCCACCCCCTTGCAGGGCAAGGTCTCAACCTTGGCTTGGCCGACGTACAAACGCTCAGTGACTGCGTTGCGGCGCGCGCCAGAGGCGAGTCTCCGGGTGCCTCACGCGTGCTTCAGCGCTACCAACGGCGTCGACGCGCCGCCACCGAACCCATGCAATGGGTCACGCACGGACTCTTTCACTTGTTCAACAACTCCTTGGGCCGCAACCCCGCCGCCAGTTGGCTACGCAATGCAGGCATGTCGGGCTTTAATGCCATGGGCCCACTCAAGTCGTGGGTACAGCGTGTTGGCATGGGGAACTGATTGCCACGATGGTGCTCCAACAGCGAGCACCTGCTACCCAACAGCCCCCTCCCACGAGCACACGAACACGCGAACCAACCCACCCACCCTCTTACCCCCAAACAACGCCTACCTAGCGAACCACACCATGCTTCACCACACGTCACCTCTCGCACCCACCCCCACACGCTCTTTATTGCGCGGCTTGGCCGTGGGCATCGCATTCACTCTCATGGCAAGCATGGGCTGGGCACAGGAAGCCAAGATTCGCGAGATGCTACGCAAGCAACTACCCAACTTACCCGCTATTAACAGCGTCACCAAGACCCCCATGGCCGGCCTCTACGAAGTTCGCTTTGGTGAAACCGAAATTTTGTACACCGATGCCAACGGTGAATTTTTGCTGCAAGGCGTACTCGTTGACCTCAAGGGCAAACGCAACCTGACGCAGGAGCGCCTCGATAAATTGAGCGCAATACCCTTTGAGGCTCTGCCCTTTAAAGATGCCTTCACCATCAAACGCGGTAACGGCAAGCGTCAACTCGCGGTTTTTGAAGACCCTAACTGTGGCTTCTGCAAGCGCTTTGAACGTGACATGATGAATGTCGACGACATCACCCTGCACATCTTTTTGTACCCCATACTCGGCGCGGATTCAACGCTCAAGTCCAAGGCCATTTGGTGCGACAAAAACCCCGGCGTAGCCTTTGAAGACTGGATGGTGAACGAAGTCCCCCTAACCACCAGCGCCGCCGCCATCAGCTGCGACACCAGCGCGCTTGACCGCAACATCGCGTTTGGTCAAAAGCACCGTATCTCGGGCACGCCTGCCCTTTTCTTCTCAGACGGCACACGTGTCCCCGGCGCCATTTCTGCCGCCGAAGTTGAGAAGCGTCTGGCCGCCATCAAGTAACACCATGCGCATCGATCACAACATTCGCGTTGACAGCGCGGAAGCGCACCTGTTCGGTGTGCATCTGCGCATCACAAGCCCAAAAAAGCAACAGCGCCTGCGTCTACCCGTTTGGATTGCTGGTAGTTATTTGGTGCGTGAGTTTTCGCAACACCTGCAAGCGCTGACAGCCAAGCAAGGCCGCACGCCTTGCCAAATCACGCAGTGCAGTAAAAATGAGTGGCTAGTTGAATCCGACGGCAAACGCCCGCTGGAGCTCAATTACCAAATCTACGCCTTTGACGCCTCGGTGCGAACCGCCTTTTTGGACAACACCCGCGGCTTCTTCAACCCCACCAGCCTGTGTTTGCAAGTGGTCGGGGGCGAAGACGAGATACAAACCATCTCCGTCGAGCGCCCTACCGCGCCCGCGTTCAATGCGTGGCGGCTGTCTACCGCATTGCCCGCGCGGCAAATCGACGCGCGTGGCTTCGGGCGCTACACCGCCCGCAACTACGGCGAGCTCGCCGACAGTCCCTTTACCTTGGGTGATTTTTACGTCAGTCGGTTTAAGGTCTTTGGCGTACCGCATGAACTCGTTGTCACGGGCATTGGCAACCACACCGCGCCAGGGTTTGATGTCAAAAAATTAGTTGCCGACACCCGCCGAATTTGCGAAACAGAGATCACGTTTTGGCACGGCAAACAACCGCAACGCCAACTCCCCTTTGACCGCTACGTCTTCATGCTTCACGCCACTGAAAACGGCTATGGCGGGCTAGAACACATCGCCAGCACCGCACTCATTTGCCAACGTGCCGACTTGCCCCTAACGGCCGTCGCTGGCGAGGCANCGCCCCCCCACGCNCAAGGCGCTGGCTACAACCAATTACTTGGCCTCATTAGCCATGAGTACTTTCACACATGGAACGTCAAGCGCCTGCGCCCATCCGAGTTTGCAAGCATCGACTTCAACCAAGAGAACTACACCGAGCTGCTGTGGTTCTTTGAAGGCTTTACCAGCTACTACGATGACCTGTTTCTGCAACGCGCCAAACTCATTGATACGNCCACCTATCTCACGCTACTGGCCAAATCCATTAACCACGTTGCGGCCACNCCAGGGCGGCATCTGCAAAGCGTTGCCCAGTCTAGCTATGACGCGTGGGTCAAGTACTACCGCATTGGCGAAAACACGCCCAACGCCACCGTTAGCTACTACACCAAAGGGGCGCTAATAGCGCTGTGCACTGACCTCATGCTGCGCCAACAAGGCGGCGATCTCGACACCCTCATGCGCGGCCTTTGGGTCAAAAGCAAAGGTGGCACCATCAGTGAGGCCGACATCTACGCCCTGCTCAACCAGCAAGGGCACGCCAACGTCGCCACACAGCTCGCGCACTGGGTACACAGCACGGAAGACCTGCCGGTACACGCACTGCTTAGTCATTACGGTGTCGCCGTGGTGGCCAAGAGCGGCACCCTCGCCCAGCGCTTGGGCATGCGTGTCGTTGAGCGAGACGGCATCCGCATCACCCACGTGGCAAGAGGCGGTGCAGGCGAACAAGCGGGCATGGCGGCGGGTGACGAATGGGTGACGCTATTTGACGGCACCGATCAATGGCGGGTGAAGTCACTGAGCGATGTGGAGAACATTGCGAGACGCCACGCCGACGTAGCCCAGCACCCATTGGTTGCCGGTGTCGCGCGCGATGGCCGCATGTTGTCGTGCCCCCTCATCTGGCCATCGACCCACGCCAACCAGATCGCCGAACTGGTGGTGAAAGACCCTAGCAAGCTCACCGCTTGGCTATGATCAACCGCTTACGTCGAAGCAACTTTCGAAACAACTTTTTCTAAGCAACTTTTCGCACCACATTGGAGAACACAGACATGAGTGAGCAACTGGTTTTAATCCGCACCGAAGGCCGCGTGGGCATACTCACCCTAAACCGCCCCAAACAACTCAATGCCCTCAACAGTGCGCTAATGGACGAGCTTGGCGCGGCGCTAACCGCATTCGACGCCGACCCGGACATTGGCTGCATTGTGCTCACAGGCAGTGAAAAAGCCTTTGCCGCGGGTGCCGACATTGGCGCCATGGCCACCTACACCTTTGCTGACGTCTACAAGTCAGACTACATCACGCGCAACTGGGAAACCATTCGCAGCGTTCGCAAGCCCGTTATTGCCGCCGTCAGCGGCTTTGCCCTCGGCGGCGGTTGTGAATTGGCCATGATGTGCGACGTCATCATTGCCAGCGAGAGCGCCAAATTTGGCCAACCCGAAATCAAGTTGGGCGTTATCCCCGGCGCAGGTGGCACGCAGCGCCTGCCACGCGCCGTTGGCAAAGCCAAGGCCATGGACATGGCCCTCACAGGCCGCATGATGGACGCTGCAGAAGCCGAGCGCGGCGGACTGGTGAGCCGCGTGGTCGCCGATGACCAACTCATGACCGAGGCCTTGGGCGCAGCCCTGATGATTTGCAACTACTCCCTCCCCAGTGTCATGGCGGCAAAGGAAGCGGTGAACCAAGCGTTTGAAGGCAGCCTCAGCGAAGGCGTGCGTTTTGAGCGCCGTCTGTTCCACGCGCTGTTTGCAACCGAAGACCAAAAAGAGGGCATGGATGCGTTCATAAACAAGCGCAAACCCGCCTTCAAACACCAATAACCAAGGGCTTGGCGCGTCGTACAGGCGCGACAAAATGGCTAACAAAAACTTTTGGCGGCAAGCCAAAGCCCTGAGAATTTTGGCTATAATTTCAGGCTCGGTGATATAGCTCAGTTGGTTAGAGCACAGCATTCATAATGCTGGGGTCGGTGGTTCAAGTCCACCTATCACCACCAAACACCTACCATCCGGTCTCTGCACCGGTGGGCAAAACCCCAAAGCACCCGTGCGATGGGGTTTTTTTATTGCCTGCTCAAGCATTACAATCA
>JGI26086J50260_1000500_pt1 | contig 25159 bp, 23 predicted proteins | sample SaaInl3SG_22_DNA_FD_50260 | JGI IMG/M metagenome (IMG submission 50260)
CCAGCTGAGGCAGACAGGTACCTCACCATGTTCCAAGAGCTTTCTAAGGCTGGAAATGTTGTTAACCCACAAGTCTTGTTTAGCTTTTACCAGGATAACCCTGCAGCAGCAACGAAGCTGATGGACGATATTGATAAGATTAAAGAAATTGCAGCCGAGGGGCCTCAAGAAATTACAGCATACCAGAGTGTTTTGGGTGAAGAAGACATGGATGCTTTGTTGAAATACAATGAGGATTTCCACAACTTGCCAGCAACTCAGCAGATTACTTATATACAAACCTATAAAACAATTCACTCCACAGAGGGCACGCCTGGATTCCAGCAAGATAAGAGTGCTTACGAAGCAGAGGTTGGCGAATCAGTTACAAATGAAGAGTACTCTGCAGCCCAGTCACAAACCAGAGTTGGTGCCACACAGGGGATGCAGCCACCAGATGCACCAGAAACACCTAAAACCACTGGTAGCGGTGGCTCTGGACCAAAAGCCTCCGTGTTTGATGATCTAACAAAGAGCCTTCGCAACACGAGGAGAGCCACGATCGACGCCGAAAAGGGCTTTGATAATGCAACAGACTCTTTAGATGATCTGTTTGATGGCGGAAAGAAAAACCTCAAGGTCTTTGACGGACTAGCAAACCAAATTCGTGGTGTCGGCGGCAGCGAAAGCATGATTGAGAAAATTGTGGGGATGGATCCAGACGAATACGAAAAGCGTAAAGACGAGCTGTTTAACTTTGATGCAGATGGAAGAATCACCAGCGTAACCAGTAAGTTTAAGAGTCTTCAAGCAGCTATCAATGCTGACGAGCTAGGCAAATATGTAAACACTCAGGAATCATTTATTTCCAATACTAAGAATCAGTTTACTGCAATGAACAAGCTAACGGCAGAAGGCATGTCGTTTGTTGACGCATACAAGCTAGTTCAGGACCAAGCTCTTGCAACAGCAGTAGCTATGTCAGCATCTACTGAAGAAACAAGAGAGCTTATCCGTGTAACCGAAGAGATGAATAAGATGCAAGAGAAGATGGAAAAAGAAAACGAAAAGTCTTCTGCAGCTGAAGCGGTAAAGAGAACAAACAAAGAGTTTGAGGAACGATACAAAGCACTAGGAAAAATTGCTAAGGCACAGGGAGAGCTGTCTGATGTTCAAATCAATGAAATCCTAAGTGATCCCAACTTAACTAAGCTATACCTCAACCCTTCTGTTGATCCTGCAACACTTAAAAAGAGGCTAGACCAGGCAGCAGCTAAGGCAAACCTAGAGCTGAGGCTTAAGGTTGCTACGGAAGAGGGCAAGGAAGCTCTATTTGATGAGCTGATGGGTGATGTTGGCGACAGGTTCAGCATGCTTGAAGAAGAGATTGAGATTGACTTTAAGCTAGCGACAGAGGGAGACAATGATATTGTACGCGACGCTCAGAAAAAGATTGCAGACATTCAGTATGAAATTGATGACTACCAGGCTGAACTTAAGGGAATTGCAGACCAAGAAGAAGACATTAACGAAAAGTATGACAAGCGTTATGAAGCTCTAGAGAAGGTTGCTACTGCTCAAGAGGCTATCTCTCGTGCCCAGCAGGCACAGCTGACAATTGCTGATGCGCTGTCTCGCGGTGATATTGCCGCTGCCGCCAGGGCACAGCAAGAGCTAAGGGACCAAGAAGCCGAGGCATCTAGAGAAGAGCGTCGTGCACAGCTAGAGCGGGCACAAGAAGCAGAGATTGCAAATGTTAGGTCTAAGTCTGGAAAGTCTAGGACAGAGCTGGAGGATGCGGTCAAGGCTAAGCAAGACGAAATCTTTAACATTGAGGAAGACACCCTTGAGCCAGCTCAAGACCGTATCAGGCTTGCAGAGTATCAAAAAGAGGTTGCCATAGATAACCTAGAGATTGCTGGCAAGACTAGAGATGAGTGGTCTAAGATGGCTAGCGAAGTGGACATGGCAACGTTTGCCCTGGACGAATTTAAAACTAAGCTAGAGCAGCTGGCACACCTTTATGACTATTTGACAGGAAAAACAGATGTTTTTGATTCAAGTCTGTTTGGAGAAGAAGAGTTACAGCAACTAATTGACAGCGGACAGGTTAGTCCAGAAGATGTAATAGACTTGGTTGAAGAGACAGAAGATCCAGAAGATGTTTTGGGTAAAGACCTTGTAAACGCTATTGATAGCGGTGAGGAAGTCGACGAGAGTAAGCTTACTGCAAGACAGGTTGCGGCTAAAAACCTGTATCAAATTGGGAAAATAGACACTAAAGACTTTTTGCGTAACAGGCTGGATAACAAAGATACTGCAAATCGCGAAGCCACAAGGATAGCGAAAACTGCTGGAATCATTGGAGAAGATGGCAGTTTCACTATGTCTGCAGATGCAGCAGAGAGAAAGATGAAGGCCGCAATCGAGGACGAAGCTCGCAGGCTTCGGATAAAGAGAGATCAGATCTATTCTAAGGCTTACGCAGATAAGGTTGGCACTACAAATCCAGATAGACTAGATGCTGCGTATCAAAGAGATCTTTCCTCTCAGGGCATTTCTAGCAACGTTGGTAAGAAATCTGCCACTCAGCAAGTAGCCTCAAACTACGTTGCGAGATATTCAACGCCCACCCCAGCTCCTAAACCAACGCCAGCTCCAACGCCAGCTCCAACGCCAGTGTATAAAACACCAACGCCTACAAAGACCTATACATACACTGCCCCTGTTAAAACTGCTGCGCAGGTAGCTGCTCAAAGAAAAGCTGTGGCATCCTCCGCGGCAAAGTTTAAGAGTTCTGGAATGTCTCTCAGGGCTTATATGAGATCTGCTGGAGGCTCCATCCCAGGCTACAGTGTCGGTGGAAATGTTAAGGGGTATTCCATGGGAGGCTTTGCCTCTATGGGTACTGACACAGTTCCAGCTATGCTTACCCCAGGAGAGTTTGTTATTAGGCGACCAGCCGTACAGTCAATTGGTATGGAGAGCTTAGAAAAGCTAAACAAGACTGGCACATACAATGACGGTTCCGTGTATAATTATAACCTGGCAGTTAATGTAACCTCGGATGCAGATCCGAACAAGATTGCCAACACCGTAATGAGAGAAATTAAACGGGTAGAGTCGCAAAGAGTACGAGGAAACAGGATCTAATGACAACATCAGCTTACATGTCTGGAAGGCAGAAGTACAGTAGGCCTCAGGCGATGCTGTTTGCAAACAACCCAGGCATCGTTATAGATGGAAAAGTGGTTCCCGAGGGCACAGAGTTTTCCGACTTTATTATCCTATCCGATGATAACAGGCAGCCAATATCTTTTGATGTCGAAAGAATTGAAAATCGCAAACGTATGATTAATGGAAGGCAAAGATCATATCATGTTGCAGACAAGGTTTCTGTTTCTGTAAGCTGGCAAATGTTATGCTCTAGATCTTTCAGGGCAGACCCCGAGTTCGACGAAAATCTTGGAACATCCGCTGCTGCTAAAAGTGCTAGGTTTACAACTGATGGTGGTGCTGGCGGGGTAGATCTGCTAAGCTGGTATCAAAACAATTCTGGTTCTTTTTGGGTATATCTAGCATACGACAATCATAATAATTTTGTTAGCGAAGACAAGTTTGACAAGCTCAACCAGTACAACGAGGTTATCGAAGTATTCTTTTCTGATTTTTCTTATAGCGTAGAAAAACGAGGGGCTTCAAATCATGACTATTGGAACGTAGAGATTAAGTTAGAAGAGGTATAATGTTCCAGAATGATAGCCTTAAAACACATTTAGAAACTTCCTCTTCCGTAAGCACATACTCAAAAGTAATTGCCGAATGGAATATGAACATTCCTACAAATCTGTATCAGATTGGTAACTATCGATACCGCCCCTCACTAGACAAAGCTGAAAAGTATGCCTTGCCACTTTCTGGCTTTGACCCAGAGGACACGGGAAACTATTATACGGATGCAACGCTATCAGACATCACCATCGACGGTGGCTTTGATGACCAGGGAATTCCCAATATCTTCTTAAAGGGATCAGTAAAAGAGCAGCAGCTTTACTCTTTGGAAGATTGCTTTGGCAGGAATCGCCCAAGGTCTGGAATCAACAAGCTTCGGTGGTTTCCAAATAAGTACTCACACTTTGTAAATAAGGAGATGGCTCAGCGACCTCGATACTACCCCTCAAGTCGAGAAGATTTTTTTAAGTATTGGACGTCTTATCGCAAGGACCAGGGTATCGAGCGGGGCATTGCTAATCAGCAAACTGGCAGTAGCTACTATATAGATGATGCTAGTCCCTATGTAGTTTTTAAGGACCCAGTTCCAGCAAACAGAATTGTTGTAAAGATGCAAACCAACGTAGGATCAGTTGGAATTTCTTATGGAGAGACCTCTCAATCTTTGCAAGATCCATTTTTTGGAAAAGAGAATGCGACTACTCCAGTCCGATGGAAGATTCAATACCTTGAGGAAAACAGTTGGGTAAACGCAGCAGTGTTTGATGAAAACTCGCTGAGAGCTGGTGGAGAGCCCATAATTCCTATCGACGGCTTTGTTGAGCTGTGCTACGGACTGGTCGTTCCAGATCAGCACAGAGATAACTTTAAGCTGCTAGGCACCGTGACAAATAGCACGATTTTGCCAGACGCCTCAACGGTGCCATCGGGACACGCATACATTGTTCAAACAGACTATAACTCGGCATCTTCCCTGTTTGTGTCTTATCAAGATAGTTGGCTTGGATACTCTGCTTCTTATGGATGGCAGCTCCAGGATGAGGGAGACACAAGCTATACCCCTTACGTCACCGAAATGGTTGACGTAAAGCAATCCTTTAATCCTTCTTCGGGAGTTCGGGAAACTTCTGAGTTTAAAACGCTTCGCGGCCTCCGCGTTGTCGTGGAAACAATGAATAAATTTGATTCAACGTTTGACTTGATTGAGCTTTCTCCCAGGCTAGCTGTAGACCTGTCTGACAAGACTTCTCAGTTTAAAATTACTAAAAGTGCGTCAGACTTAGGCGTTAGTGGTATGCCAGTGTCACAGCTGCTTGCATCGAATGGAACCCTCGAGCTGTTTGACTACGATCAGGCTTTCTTGTCATCCAACAGTAACAGCATCGTTTCTGATTTTTTGCAACAAAAAGTCCAATTTAAATTTTACGAAGTTATTAAGGACGTGGCGGGCTCGGATATATCTGTTCCTATTAAAACCCTTTACTCCGAGACTTTCCCAGAAACTCAGTCTAAGGATCGTTCAGTATCCATCGACATGAGGGATCTGTTCTATTACTTCGAACAGCAGACTGCCCCTCAAATTTTGGCACAGGGAGTGTCTTTAAGTTACGCAGTCTCATTGCTTTTAGACTCTATCGGATTTTCTAATTATACAACGCTTACAACAGAGGAAGACTCGGAACTTGACATACCATTTTTCTTTATTCCAGCAGACACTTCTGTTGCTCAGATCTTGTCAGACGATCTTGTCAGACTTGGCCCTGTCTTCTCAATCTGCGATGTTCTTTGACGAGTACAACAACTTTATCATAATGAGCAAAAACTATATGATGCCAACTGAGGACCAAAGATCAACAGACACGATTCTTTATGGCTCTAAAGATTTTGAAAGGCTGGGGGAAGTAAAGAATCATAGCACATCGTCAGCCCTGGCGAACATTGAGTCGATCTCAAGTCAGCAAAAAGAAATATATAACCAGGGGTCAATCAACTATACTTCCAGATATATTCAAAGGTCTTACGGATCGCTCAAGCAAGCCTCACTATTAGACAGAGAAAAGACATGGTCATATAAGCCAGTTTTGTTGTGGGAAGTCGCTCCTTCAGAACAAACAAAGCCAATTAACTCTGAGGTTGCGTCACAGTCTTCCTACGTGCTTAGTGCCGTACCAATTAACTCTGATCTGTTGGCAGTGACCCCGTCTGTTGAAAACGGAAAAATTATAAATAATGTAATTGACTTTGGTGACGGGGTATATTGGATTTCTCGATACAGCGGATACCTGTATGCTAATGGAGAGATTATAAAGTATGATGCAGTACAATTTTCAGTCCCAGGTCTAGGCAATGCTTCTGAAAACGATAACATAATTAATGATCGAATTTGGATTACTAGTGCCGAAGAGTATGCCCGTTATTTTGCACAACTACCCTTTAACGGAAAGATGTATCCTACGGGGTTGGTTAGAATATTCGCAGAGCCCAATTACCAAGAAGTATCTGGAAAAACATTCTTAAAAAATGGTCCAGTAGCCAAGCACGGAAGGGCACAGTTTGATACTAGTTTAGTTAAGCACTCTGCAGGTTTGGACAGACACTGGTCAAGCAATGATAATGTTAGAGGATGTAAGATGAACTTTTTATATCTATCAGACAAGGATGTAGAGCTGCCAAATCTAGAAGTTGACGTTGCAGGGGCAAACAATGAAAGGGCCAGAGGATCGTCCAGGGGTAGTGTTATCAAAAACTTCCTGTCTAGCCAAAACATAAAAGAAAACAACAAGGTGTCCGACCATCCAGCAGTTGTTCAGGCATCCGCTTTGGTGTTTAACGGCTCGTCTTTTTCAGATACAGAAAATCCTCTAGACCACATCTCATACATATACAAGCCTCTAACAGATAAGTTTACGCACTATGGAACAAGAATGAGAATTATTGGACGCATTGAGGACAGCCCCGTTCGTGGACAGTCTCCTGTGGGAGCTTTTACGTACTACACACCATCGGAGACCAGCTCTGATCAGCCCGCAGCTGTTGCTGGTTCTTCTGGCGGTCTCGCTGTATCTGTCAACCCAGAGACAAATGTGGGGTATTACTTTGAATTGCTGGGACTGACTGACAGAAATCTAGAGCAATACGAAAACTCAGACGTCAAGAATGTTTTATTTTATAAAATTATGAAAGATGCAGACGGCAATGAAGATTCTAAGGCAATTCCAGTTCCATTGTTTACTGGTATTGCGGACATACTTGTAGATGACGGCAGGTTTGTTGGCCAGTCTCGTCTTTCCTCAACTGAAACAACTACGGTTTACGATATGGCGGTAGAGTATTCTGACATAGGTGGCACAAGGAGATTTTTCTTGTACCTCAATGGTGTCAATATTGCTGTTGTCGATGATGATGATCCTTTGCCAATTTACAACAACATGGCTGTTTTTGTAAGAGGATCTAGCGAGTGCATGTTTGAGAACGTGTATGCTCTTGCTAACAACTACAGCCAGAACACAGTCTTTAGCCTGGCCTCTCAAGACTCTCCACCGATTGCTTCTGCCTTTGCTGCAGAAGACTTAACAGCTAATACATCTTTTCAAAAATACTCTGTTAGCGGCCTGATCCAAAATAGCTATCTCTCTGGGGTGGGGCCAAGCGAACCCCCAAGATACAATATTTACTATGATGAGTTTGGCACAATTATGAGAGAGGCTGCATACTTTAATGTTAGATATGACAAAGCCTTCCCCGCACTATACGCTAAAATATCTCCAACTTTTAATAAAGTAAAGGGATACACAGTTTCAAACTTCTTGGCAGGTGCCTATGGTGCAGAGTTTATGGTATTCAATGCTACAGATACAGCACTAAACCTAGACTCAACCAGTGGAAACTATCTCAGAATTCAGGGGGTAACCTTTACACAGGCATCAACTAACGAGATGACGGTTGACGACTACTTCAATAACAAAACAGACGCTACCCTGATTTCTTTAAATGCTGATAATAGTTTGACTTCTCCAGTTAGATTAAAGAAAGATTACTTTAACATTAGGCAAAGTAGGATGGAAAATGGTGTAAAGGCATTTAGCATTCAACCAGCTTATGTGCAGTCTGCTGATGCCGCAGATGAGCTGATGGGCTGGCTAGTTGATAAAATAATGAAGCCTTCTAAGTCAGTTGGTTTGTCTGTATTCTCAATGCCGATCATTCAGCTGGGGGACATCGTAAAAATTGATTACACCAACCAAGACGGAGTGCAAGAGATTGCTGACACAGAAACACGATTTGTTGTTTACCATATTGAATACTCTAGATCAGCACAGGGACCGTCTATGAACCTATACTTAAGCGAGGTAAATTAATGTCAGAGCCAGCAGCAGTACCAAACATTGTTCAGACAACTAAGGGCGTAGAGCTAGCCGCCAGGGGAGGCGTCAAGGTAGCAACGCCAGACATAATCCTATTTAATCAGGATGCTCTACCCGTAGATGCGATGGCAGACTTAATCTTTGAAGATATCGGCGGGCATGAGATTATTAATATGTCTAGGCATAACACCGTTAAAGGACAAAACCTTAGCTACTCGTTAATATCAAACTCCAGCGATGTTGCCAAGAGCTACTCTTCACAAAACATTATCTTTACACCTGGAAACATAAATGAATTTTTTAAGAACTTTGCTATTCGTTTAGACACACACAAGCCAGAAACGATTTCTTCAAACAATGAAGACGTTGTCTATATTGACAGGATAGTTAGCCCTGGATCCTTTGTAGTGGAGGTTACTGGCATGGAGACTAACGAGCAAATAGAGATTCAAATCTTGGACTCTGGCGAGTACTTAGATGGTATAATATAGTAAGATATATGGAGGAATTTTGATTACTGACAAAGGCCGTAACATTTTGGCCAAGTACCTTATTGGGCAAGCACCAGCTTATGCTTCTTTTATTGCACTTGGCTGCGGACCAAAGCCACTGCTGTCCTCCGATTCTCAGGGAGACTATTCTGAGGTTGAGAGTTTAGACTTCGAAGTGTTGCGTGTGCCAATTTCTTCCAGGGGCTACGTGTACGATGATGCAGGAAATGCAAACATCGTGTTTTCAGCAGAGCTGCCCACTGAGCAGCGTTATGAGTTTACAGAGATTGGCGTCTTCTCTGCCAAGTCCAATCCCATTGCTGGCTCCAGCGGCAGCAGAATGATATATACGTTCTCTGAGTCTGAAAACTGGGAATACCACAGCGAAACCGCCGCGGGATCTATAACAACTTATGCAGAGCCTTTGTATTTGGGGGAATCAGAAAACACAATCGCTGTACCAGAAGTTGCATTTAGAGCAACTTCCAATAACGCATTGTTTGTAGGAAGCCCTAACAGGATCGATAGGCATGAGCGTCCTAGGTTTTTGGACAAGGCCCTGTTTCTTCGGGGAGATATTTCTAAGATACAAGATGACGGCTCTGGAGGCATCGAGTTAGATTCTAGCCTTCCCGAGAATACAAGGCACATACACTATACTGGTACATTGGCAACTCCAGACTTAACAAAAAATGCCCCAGCTGATGAGCTCAGGCTTGGATTTTCTGTCATAAACAAAGCTGACGACCAGCTTATGTCCATAGACAGTGTTAAAATTATTTTAGAGTTTGCCAGCACAGATGGCGTTTCCCCAGATAATTTTGCAAGGCTTTCTGTAAATCTCGACTCTTCTACTACAGACTTTACTACAAACAGATATTTTGTTGTTAGCTCAAGCCTCGAGAGTCTACAAAAAAGTACTGGATTTTCGTGGAGTAACGTAAACGTAGTCAAGGCTTACGTTTCGGTATACGAAGACCCAGTTGACCCAGCAGACCCAGTTGCTTTGTCCGAAAACTATTACGTAGCACTAGACGGCCTCCTGTTTGAAAACACTACAGCAGCCAGCCCGCTTTATGGAATGAGCGGATATTCAGTGCTAAGAAACGATCAGGGACTGCCTGTGATTAAAGAGTCGAACTCTGCGAACCTGGTTGAGTTTAGGTTTGGATTGGATGTTCAGTAATGGCGAGCGGATTAAGAAAGGCCAGGGTCTTAAAGAAAGATCTCCCTCCAGTAATTAGGCTTGGCGAAAACTCTTTTGGGTACTTGGTTAGGTATAGGGTCATCTCCGAAGACCGTAACCGATTTTCGGCATGGTCTCCCGTACAAAAGGTACCAGCCTTTGATTTAGAAAATCAGCCCGACACCGTCTCTGGTGAAATTTCGTTTTCTGGCAACTCTGTAACGGTTGTATGGGACGATGCCCTAGACAGGCCTAGCTATGACGTATTCGTCAGCTTCGACGAGGAGCCATTTGAGTACCACGGGACCTCTCCAATTCACAGCTACTCGTTCTTAAAGCCATCGGATGCAACCCTGGTCAGCGTTACAATCCAGATTGAAAGCATCGACAAAGTCCGAGAAGATGTCTTGACAATCTTAGACTTTAATGCTACAATAGGACCTTAAGGAGAATTATGGCAAAGCTACCGTTGCCCCAAAGAGGGCAGCCACTAGACCTGAATTATCTGTACCAGATGGCTACGGTTATTAATGATGTTTCCGATAAGGTTGCATCTTCAACTCAGAACACATCCTACGTTGACACTGTGTCTGGGGGGTCCAAGAATATTAGAACCGCTGACTCCAAGATTATTGGAGGGTATCTTACTGTAACGAACAACAGCTCCACCAGCCCCGATGGAGAGGGAGCTTTTAGCTACACCTTTGACAGCGACTTTGCCTATGTGCCTGTCGTGACAGCAACGCCCATCCTTATTGAAGACGGGACTACCGAGTCTGGTAAGGACATCAGCGTAGTTCTTACTAAGGTTACAACAAACAGGGTAGAGGGAGTTGTCAGGTTTAACACAATCGGTGTGGCCTCCGTCGGTATTAATCTATTAATCTTCGGCGTACCAGTATAATGCTTAGCAGAGAAGAGTATAACACTTCTCCAGTAGTAACTCCCCACAATAAGATGTGGTTTCTTAACGGAGACTTGGTGAGAAGCTACCACCTGAACAGATCGAATGGCATCATGTCTGTTTATAATGTTACCAAGGACCAGATTGAAAGCTGCCTAATCTCTGATTTTAAGAAAAATCGTGAACGTGCGTATTCAATTAAAAAAACAGCTGAGTTGGTTAACAGGCACGTAAAATATTTGCCAACGCTGATGAAGGATCAGGAGATTCCCGCACCTACTGGTGCTCAAAAGGGAGGGGCNAGGAAGTGGCAAGTNCGATCTTACTACTCCGAATCACAGGTCAGAGAGATCCGTGATATACTTGCCACAAAGAACATTGGAAGACCTCGCAAAGATGGTTTAATTAATAATAATACAACCCCCACAGTTCAGGAGTTGACAAGACGTATGGGAGATGGTATGCTTACCTATACGAGAACAGAAGATGGACGGTTCATTCCGCTTTGGAGTGAGACCGTATAACAACAAGAAGGGTATGAGATGGAAAACGGAGAGACAAAGGTTAATGTAGCACTTGGCTACACACTTAACCTCGGCAACTTTCAGTCGCTTAGGATTGATCTTGGAGTTGAAGACTCTAAGAAAGAAGGCGAGAACGTACAGCAAGCCTTTGATCGGGTTTACGNATTTGTCGAAGAAAAGCTAGCAGAAAAGGTCAAAGAAGCTTCTTCCGAAATGGGTAACTAGCTTATGGCTAGCTACAAGGAAAGGATGTCGCTGCTGCACAAGTACGCACAGCTACACCTGGCTAGGTATGAGGCAAAGCCCACACACAACCTTAACGCTGAGCAGTGGGCTGCAGATAATCTCATTGAGTCATACGGTCAGTACGAATGCTATGACTTGCTAGAGTATTATTTCTCTGCCCACCAGACGCCCTCGTGGAAGCATTTTGCTATGCGAGCTGATCTGGTATACAATGCAATGGTGCAACAAAAACAAGACAGAGTTGAAAGAGAAGAGAGACGTAAAATGGCAAGGGAGTGGCTAAATGGATAACGCTGAATCTAGGTTGCTATCTGCAGTACTAAAAGATAAGCAAATCCATGTTTTGATGCAGGCAAATGTTGAAGGCCTGCTAACCACACACGTTGACGTGTGGGAGTTCATAAAAAAGTATGCAGAGAACAATGCAGAGCTTCCCCCAGCCAATCTGGTCCGAGATAAGTTTCCAGACTTTTCTGTAAACGAAGAGGTCGGTGCCACTAAGTATCACCTAGAAGAGGTACAGAGTGAGTACCTAAACAATACTCTTAAGGAGATTATTCGATCNGCAGCGTCTGACGTGCAGGATGGCAAGAACTCGCACGCNCTAGAAGAATTAATTAATCAAACATCTGAGCTGAAGAAAAACACTTCTGTTATCAAAGACATTGATGCTACAGATGCTCAGGATGCCATGGCATACTTTGAAGAAGTAAAGCGTAGAAGTGAGCTGGGGATTCAGGGTATCCAGACTGGCCTGCCAGGCTTTGATAACTACTTGCCCTCTGGAATTATGCCTGGTCAGCTGGGTGTATTCTTGGCCTATCCTGGTATTGGTAAGTCTTGGCTGAGCCTATACTTTGCGGTACAGGCCTGGAAGCAAGGCAAGTCGCCCCTTATTGTTAGCCTCGAGATGAGCGAAACAGAGGTCCGCAATAGAGCTATTACAATTATGGGTGAGGGCTATTGGTCACACCGCAAGCTTAGTAGCGGAGACATCAGTCTTGATGAGCTAAAGCGTTGGTATGATGGTCATATCACTGGCAAGCCTCCTTTTAAGATTGTGTCTAATGATACTGGTGGAGACATCACTCCCTCTGTTTTGCGAGGCAAGATTGATCAATACAAGCCAGACTTTGTAATCGTAGATTACCTGCAGCTTATGAGCCCCAACCAAAAAGCAGATAACGAGACTGTTAGAATGAAGAACCTTTCTCGTGAGCTAAAGCTAATGGCAATTGCCATGGAGGTGCCGATCATAGCTATTTCTTCTGCCACACCAGACGATGTTACGAAGCTAGACACTGTCCCCACGCTGGGTCAGACAGCATGGTCAAGGCAGATCGCCTATGACGCTGATTGGGTTATGGCCCTCGGTCGCGGTAGCAATAGCGATGTCATGGAATGCGTATTCCGAAAGAATCGTAATGGCTATATGGGAGAATTTATGGTACAGGTAGACTTTGATAAGGGACACTATGTTTACAAAGACATGGAAGATTTTGCTAACTAATGCATTATAATATATATCATGGAAAAGAACAGCCTAGATGCTTTCAGGATCTTTACACTGGAAGGTGTGATAGCCGATGATGCACAAATTTGGCAACGCAGAGAAGACTACCTTCAGCTGCTTTCTATTCAGATGCGTAACCTTGGATACGTGCCAAGGCTAGATATTAATCCAGATTTTAGAACACAGTATGATAACAAAAAGAATAGTTACACCTTTAGCTTAGCAGCCTTTGGTGTATATGTTGGTGAGAGAGAGAGCGAATGGATATTCGGAATAGACGAAGAGGGTCCAATACCTATACCGCAGAGCAGGTTAAAAGAGTCCTACTCGGAAGTGGAATAAGCATTGAGTCTGAGGTGGACTCTGACTACATTATCTTTTGCCCTTTTCACGGAAACCACAGAACGCCAGCGGGAGAGGTCGATAAAAAGACTGGTATCTTCTTTTGTTTTGCCTGTCAGTATGTTACAGATTTGGTAGACCTAGTTAGCACTCAGAGTGGCAGAACCTATTTCCAGTCAATTAGATTTATTAAGTCTCTAGAAGAGTCCGTAGACTTGGGTACGCAGGTTGAGCAGAGCTTAATCAAGAAAGAGACCTATACAGAATATCCCCAGCAAGACGTTACTAGGCTCCACGAGGCGGCTATGACCTGTGAGAGGGCTGTTAGCTACTATAAGGGTCGTAATATAACCACTGCCTCCATGGCAAAGTTTGAGCTGGGCTATTCAGAAAAGAGAGACATGGTGACAATACCAGTCCACTCCCCTGACGGACTATTGCTTGGCTTTGTTGGAAGGTCCGTAGAGGGTAAGGACTTTAAGAATACTCCAGGGCTGCCTAAGGGGAAGACACTGTTTAATATCAATAGGGTAAAGTCGTCTAAGAATGTTTATGTCGTCGAGTCCTCTTTTGACGCTATTAGGCTTGACCAGTGTGGCTTTGCTGCGGTAGCTACTCTTGGATCTAACGTATCTAATTTTCAAATAGACTTGCTAAAAAAATACTTCAATGATATAATTATTATTGCGGATAACGATGAAGCAGGAAACACTATGGTCAAAAAGCTTAAGGATAAGCTCAGGTCAAAGCTTTCTGTTATATCGTTAGACCAGCAACACAAAGATGTCGGAGACATGACAGACGAAGAGATCAGGGCACTTAGCAATGATTTTGACAAGTCTATATCTTCGATGCTACAATAACACAATACTAACAAAGTATAAACAAAGTATATATTAAGGAGAAACAATGAGTGTAGTAAAAGGGCTAGCTAATATCAACGCATTGGTTGATAAGCCAAAATATGATAGCGACAAGCCACGAGTTCGTTGGCTGAAGCTTACCGATGGCCAGTCTGTAAAGATTCGCTTTATCGAAGAGCTGGACGAAGATTCGCCTAGCTACAAGGAAGACCGAGGTCTTTCTGTTGTTGTTAAAGAGCACACAAACCCCAAGGACTACCGTCGTAAGGCAGTGGATACCATGGAGGCAGAGGGTCGTGACTGGGCAGAAGAGATGCACCGCAAAGATCCTAAAGCTGGATGGCGTGGTCGTCTTCGCTTTTACTGCAACGTTCTTGTAGACGACGGGATCGAAGAGCCCTATGCGGCAATTTGGTCCATGGGCGTAAGCAAGCAGTCGGCCTTTAACACCATTCGCGAGTATGCCATTGAGACTGGAAGCATTTCCAATGTCCAGTGGAAGCTCAAGCGTAGCGGTTCGGGGACAGAGACCAGCTACACACTGATCCCTTCGGCTCCTGATAGTGAGCCATATGACTGGAGCAAGGTAGAGCCATTTGATATCGATTTGGCACTCAACCACGTTCCTTATGCCGAGCAGGAGGCTTACTACCTCGGCTTCGACACTCCATCTGCGTCCGCTTCTACTAACGTGGAGTGGTAATAGCAGATGGGTTATGTTGGCTTACATGTTCATACTCACTACTCGCTCTTTGACGGTATTGCTACCCCACAAGAGTACGTAGACAGGGCAGTGGAGCTTGGTATGTCCGCCTTGGCGATCACAGACCACGGCTCCTTATCGGGACATCGGGAAATGTACAGGGCTGCCCGAGAAAAGAACATTAAGCCAATCCTAGGCGTGGAGGGCTATATAACCGAAGACAGGTTTGACCAAAGGGATAGGGATTCTAGGGAAGGACCCCTCGATCTTGTCTACAACCATATAGTCCTCCTCGCTGCCAACAAGAAGGGCCTCGAGAATCTTAATAAGCTTAACGAAATTGCTTGGACCGAAGGCTTCTTTAAAAAGCCAAGAATTGACTACGAAGTCCTAGAGAAATACAAAGAGGGGCTTATCGTAACTTCAGGATGCCTAAGTGGGACTGTAGCCAAAGCCATTGAGTCTGGGGAACTCGCTGCAGCAAAGCAGCAAATTGAGTGGCACCACAAAGCTTTTGGGGACAACTATTACATTGAGGTAATGCCTCACAACCCTGCAGAGATTAATCATCAGCTATTGGCTTTAGCAGATGAGTTTGGTATCAAGGCGGTTGCGACTCCAGACTGCCACCACGCCCACACGGGCCAAAAAGAAATTCAAGAACTTAAGTTAGTTCTCAATACCTATAGCAACAAGGTGCAGAAAGACTCTACGTATGAGAAGTCTACTAAGCATGATAATTTGAAAGATAGGCTTAACTATCTTTACGGCAAGCGAGACATCAGCTTTGATGACTTTGACATTCACCTTCTGTCTTACCAGGAGATGTTCGAGCAGATGTCAGCACAGGGCATTACGAGAACAGACATCTACGAGCACAGCATAGAGATTGCAGACAAGGTTCAGGACTATGACTTAAAGGACAACCTAGATCTTTTGCCAGCACAGTATCAGAACCCAGACGAGGAGCTGATGACACTAGCTGTTGATGGTCTGCGTNCCCGAGGAATTGAAGATAGCGAAGAGTACCAGACGAGGCTAGAAGAAGAGATGGGGATNATCTCTGATAAAAAGTTTAGCCCNTACTTTCTGGTAGTACGAAATATGATTAACTGGGCCAAGAAACAGGGTATTCAGGTAGGCCCAGGACGTGGTTCGTCTGCTGGCTCATTGCTATGCTATGCACTAGGAATTACAGATATTGACCCCCTAAAGCACGGACTCCTATTCTTCCGATTTATCAACCCTGAGCGTAACGACTTTCCAGATATCGACACTGATATTCAGGACTCACGTCGTGAAGAGGTTAAAGATTATCTTGTTAGACAGTACAGGCACGTTGCATCTATTGCAACTTTCCTTACGTTTAAAGACAAGGGCATTATCCGAGACATTGCACGTGTATTGCACATCCCACTAACAGATGTTAACAAGGTCGGCAAGCTGTTTGATACGTGGGACGAGTACCTGATGTCTAAGTCCACCAAGTGGTTTAGAGAAAAGTACCCAGAAGTAGAAAAATATGGAGACCAGTTGCGAGGTCGCATTCGTGGTACGGGTATCCACGCTGCTGGTGTCGTTACATCCAAGCAGCCTATTTTTAAGTTTGCTCCTATGGAAACTAGGACTTCTCCAGGGAACAAAGAGAGAATTCCCGTAGTCGCAGTAGACATGGTAGAGGCAGAGCGTATTGGTCTGATTAAGATCGATGCACTTGGACTAAAAACTTTGTCTGTTCTACGAGATGCCCTCGATATCATCAAGTCAAGGCACGGCAAAGAAATTGACTTGCTCAAGATTGACACCGAGGACTCCCAAGTATACGAGATGCTATCTAGTGGATACACAAAGGGCGTATTCCAGTGTGAGGCTACCCCATACACCAATCTTCTAGTCAAGATGGGAGTTAAGAGTTTCGCAGAGTTAGCTGCCTCTAACGCTTTGGTCCGACCAGGTGCTGCAAATACCATTGGTAAAGACTATATTCTTCGCAAGCAGGGTAGGCAGAACATTGACTATAAGCACCAGGTAATGAAGGCCTTTACCTCAGAGACTTACGGGTGCATCTTGTACCAGGAACAGGTTATGCAGGCATGTACTGAGCTGGGCGGCATGACAATGGCAGAAGCGGACAAGGTCCGTAAAATTATTGGAAAGAAGAAGGATGCAAAAGAGTTTGATGTATTTAAAGATAAGTTTGTTGAGGGGGCTTCACGCTTTCTTGCTCCTAACATTGCGAAGGATCTCTGGTCTGACTTTGAAGCTCACGCAGGCTACTCATTTAATAAATCGCACGCTGTTGCGTATTCAACCCTATCGTACTGGACAGCGTGGCTCAAGACGTTCTACCCGCTAGAGTTTATGTTCTCCATTCTTAAGAATGAGAAGGACAAGGATGCTAGAACTGAGTACCTAATTGAGGCAAAGCGTATGGGCATTCCAATCAAGCTGCCCCACGTCAACGACTCCGACTCTGACTTTAAGATTGAAGGCAAGGGTATCAGGTTCGGGCTTACCGCAATTAAATATGTTTCAGATAACGCTGCAGACTTTGTTATGAAGAATCGTCCCTTTACCTCTTACGAGCAGCTGTCTGAAGAGTTTGGCAAGAAGGGCAATGGTGTGACTAAGAGGCAACAGGAAGCCCTGAGAGTTATCGGTGCTGCTACGTTCCCAGACAACCCACGGGACGAGGAAGAGATTAGGTCTAACCTATACGACTATCTCAACCTGCCAGAGTTTAATATTACCGTTCCATCTCACTATCACGCATTTATGAACACGGTAGATGAGTTCGAAGAAAAAGGCTCCTTCCTGCTGATGGGCATGGTAAAAAGTATCAAGCGTGGCAAGGGCTGGTCTAGGGTAGAGCTGCTAGATAAGACTGGATCTGTAGGCATCTTTGACGAAGAGCAGACGACAATCGAGTCTGGCAAGACATACATTCTGCTTGCTAGCGACAACCGTATTGTGTCTGCAATACCTGGTGATGAAGCCAGGACTTCTAATGCGGCAATTATTAAATTCTTAAATTACAAGCAGCTGCCATTTGGTGATGAAGAGCAGTACGTGGTATCATTTAAGCCGAGGATGACAAAAGCGGGAAAGAAGATGGCGACCCTGACAGTTGCAGACACTAGCAGAGACTTGCACTCTGTGCTGGTATTCCCCACCACCTTTGCCAAAGCATACATGAAGATTCAGGAGGGGAACGCCTATAAGTTCTCATTCGGAAAAACAAAAGACGGAACAACAATATTGGAGGATATAACAGCATGAGCGGATTATCATTTGATGGGCACTCTAGAACGGTCCACGACAATGCGGTAGCAAAAGGCTTTTGGCCAGACCAAGTTGACGACATCTTTATTGCAAAACAATGCATGATGATTGTCTCTGAAGTCACAGAACTTATGGAGGCTATTCGAAAAGATCATGGAAAGGAAGCAGTGGCACACGAAACAGCGGACATTCTTATCAGGACCTTTGATCTTTGGCAGGGAATGGTTGAGAATGGCTATGCTGACGGATCATTGCAAGCAGCGTTTAACAACAAGACAGAACACAATAAGTCAAGACCAGAAAGGCACGGTGTAAGATTTTGACAGTAACAGTAGAAGAGGCCTTGGCCAAGCTAGATCCCAAGATTCGTAAAACAATTACAGATGGGGTAGGCATTGAGACGCAAGTTCAGAGAACCCCCAGTGTGGGTCTAAACAAGGCACTCAACGGTGGGCTTCCCATGGGCAGGCAGGTTCTTATTTGGGGCAGCAAGTCTAGTGCCAAGTCATCTATGTGCCTACAGCTCATTGCTGAAGCACAAAAAGAGGGCAAGCTTTGTGCATGGATTGATGCAGAGATGTCGTACTCCCAGGAGTGGGCAGAAAAGTTGGGGGTAGATCCTACCCAGTTGCTTTATTCTCAAGCCAGAACGATTAACGAAATGGTTGATGTTGGCGTTGCCTTTATGGAGGCAGGCGTAGACATCATTGTAGTGGATAGTATTACATCCCTGCTACCTGCAATTTACTTCGAGAAGGGCACTGAAGACCTAAAGGCACTAGAGAATACAAAGCAGATCGGTGCAGAGTCTAGGGACTTTAGCAACGCATGGAAGATGATTAACTATGCTAACAACAAAGTAAAGCCAACCCTGTTCATCCTGATCTCACAGTCTAGAAACAACATTAACGCGATGTACACTAGCCAGCAGCCTTCTGGTGGGCAGGCTACTAAGTTCTACTCATCGACTGTTATTAAGTTGTTCTCTTCCGAGTCTGACAACCAGGCGATCAAGGGAAAGATTGCTGTGGGAGATAAACTAATTGAAGAAAAGGTAGGTCGTAAGATCCGCTGGGAGCTTCAGTTCTCTAAGACTTCTCCAGGGTTTCAGTCTGGCGAGTATGACTTCTACTTTAGAGGAGACCGCGTAGGGATAGATGTAATCGGAGATCTTGTGGATACAGCTGAGATGTCAGGCATCGTAGAACGAACTGGTGCATGGTACATCCTCCCCGATGGCTCTAAGGTCCAGGGTAGAGATGGATTTGTTGACAGGGTAAGAGAAGACCAAGAGCTACAAGATAGCATTAGGTCACAGCTCGAGGGTGTCAGCTAGTGTCTAAGTATAACATTATACAGGGAAAGTTTCCCTGCCACACTTGCAAGGAAGAGGTAACTTCGTTGAGGCAGTATCAGGGCATGACCCTGACTTGGGTCTGTAGTAAGCAGCACCTTACCGAAGTTTCGTTGAGGGCAAAAAAGAAAACAAAGAAAGATTATGAGCGAGAAGAGCGAAGCTAAGAGAATCGGGGCAAAGCTCCACAAAAACTCGGGTCGTAACACCAAGAAGGGTGATGCGACTTGGGATAACTTTTGCGTAGACTTTAAAGAGGTTGGCAAAAGCTTTACACTAAACAAAGACGTATGGGCAAAAGCTACAACGGATGCCTTGCGTAATAAGCTGGACCCTGCTATAATTGTAGTTCTGGGTGAAACCAGCAAAACACGCCTGGCTGTGGTAGAGGTATCGCTGCTAGAGCAACTATTAGAAGAGAGAGACAATTGAGCAAAACATTATTGCTAGACATTGAGACAACACCTATCAAGGCATACGTGTGGGGCCTCTGGGATCAGAATGTTTACATTGACCAGATTATTGAGCCCACCGAAATGATGTGTTTTGGTGCCCGCTGGCTGGGACAGAAGAAGGTTACTTTTAAGTCTGTTCACCACGATGGTAAAAAGGCCATGCTAGAAGAGCTACATAAGATGATGGATGANGCAGATGTTCTTGTTGGATGGAACTCCGCAGCATTTGACCACAAGCACATTAATCGCGAGTTTATCGAGAATGGAATGCAGCCACCCTCTGCAGTTAAAGACCTGGACCTAATGTCTGTGACTAAGGCAAACTTTAAGTTTCCTAGCAATAAGCTAGACTACGTTGCTCAAGCTCTTGGCGTTGGTGCCAAGGTTAAACACTCTGGGTTTCAGCTTTGGATTGACTGCATGGCGGGCAATGAAAAGGCCTGGCGCGAGATGAAGAAGTACCAGCTGCAGGATGTAAACCTCCTGGCTGATTTGTACTACGAACTCTTGCCCTGGTTTGTTGGCAAGGGCACAGTCACTATGACGGAGAAGCAAAAGATCGTAGACTCAGAGTCCGTGGTATAATATTATGGTGGACAACGAGAGTAAAACTACGATTGACACTGTGAATGGTCTGGCAGAAATTGCAGACTACATGGGTGATGAAGAGCTAACCTCGGCACTCACTATGGTGGCAAAGCTGATTGTGAAACCAGATATTCCGATCAATATTGCCACTGTAGAGATTGTCCGACTGCAAGCAATTGCAGCCAAAATGTCATTCAAGGCAACCTGGATGGCAAATGTTGACAAAGGAGATAGGGCCAAAAAGAATATATACTTTACTGCAGCAAGTTCAATTAACGAGCTAGTAGCAGCACTAAAATATATCACCCGATAACATGATGACTAAAAATCTACTAAGCCAGGTAATGCAAGCTGGGGAAGACAAAAAGCAAGCCGTGGCCAATGCCGATATGGATGCTTTGATCACAAAGATTAACTCTGGATACATTGCAAACCGAGGTCCTAGACACCAGCAGAAGAAAACCTTTGCCCCCTCTACGATTGCCTACGGGCACGGAGAGTGTGCAAGATATTGGTACCTAGCTTTCGAGGGCGGTACTTTTCAGGATCATGCGGATGCTTTTGCTGGTGCCAATATGACCAATGGTACAAAGTCACATGAGCGTATCCAGGAAGCCATGGCTGCCTCGGGAATTATGGTCGACTCCGAGTTTAAGATTACCAACGAGGACCCTCCCATTTTTGGTTACGGAGATGTTATTCTAGATTGGAATGGCGAAGAGCTGCTCGGAGAAATCAAGACAGCCATGCAAGAGGGCTTTGAATACCGCAAGAAGACTCGTAAGCCAAAGCTGGGGCACGTCATCCAGGTTCTGATCTACATGAAGATTTTAAAAAAGACTAAGGCTGTTTTGATTTATGAGAACAAGAACAACCACGAATTATTGGCAATCCCAGTGATCCTGACAGAGGGTTACAAGAAGTGGATCGATAATGCTTTTGATTGGATGAGAGAAGTTCGTAAGGCCTGGGAGAATAAGACCCTACCTGAAAAGAACTACCGATCAAATTCTAAGATATGCAAGACATGCCCTTTGGCAGAAGTCTGTGCGAGTGCGGGGACGGGAGAGATTAAGATGAAAGCTCTGGAGCCCCTCAGTGAAGACATGTCAATGGTGTAGCGAAGCATTTGAACCTAACGTAAAGTATCAAATTTATTGCACTCCCGAATGCAGGGAAGAGGCAACAAAAGAGAAGATAGCAGAACGTTATGCGATTACTCGTCGTAATAAATTAATTAAGAAAGACCGCAGGTGTAAGTCTTGTGGGAGCAAGCTCTCCGCCTATAATGACGAGCTTCTTTGTCAGTCCTGTCTGGTGAACCCATCAGATGTGTCGAAGGCACTCAAAGATATTAAAGGTATTGCTAATGGTAAAATTGAGTTCGATTAATCCTCAGCCCCAGCGTATCTGTGCTATTGATGCCAGCACCAATAGCCTAGCATTCTCTATCTTTGATGGCGAAGAGCTAGAGGCAGTTGGCAAGATAGAGTTTGTCGGGGCCAATACGTATGCCAAGGTAAAGGATGCAGCAAGAAAAACTGCTGCATTTTTTCAAGAGTACGGTGTGCCAGAGGCCATCGTTATTGAGCACACTGTGTTTATGAACAGCCCAAAAACAGCTGCAGATCTAGCATTGGTACAGGGAGCCTTGCTCGGTGCCTTGGGGGTATCTGGATCTAAGATCATTAGATCGATCAACCCAATTGCATGGCAAACATTTATTGGTAATGGCAGGCTGACTCACGCAGAGAAGTCAAACCTAAGAACCTCTAGCCCAGGTAAAAGTGACTCCTGGTATAAAACTAGAGAGCGAGAGTATCGTAAACAAAGAACAATTAGGTTTGTGAATACTATGTATGACAAATCTATTAGTGATAATGATGTCGCGGATGCGGTTGGAATCGGTCACTATGCTGTAAGCAATTGGCAAAAACTAGGTTGACACAAAGACAGGAATGAGGTAAGCTTTAACAATGGGAAAGCTATATCAGAATGAAGCATGGCTTCGTAAGCGTTACCACGTAGACAAGAAGACTCCCCAGGAGATTGCTAAGGAGTGCGGGGTAACTGATAAAACTATCTACACACACTTGGACAAATTTAAACTAAGGAAAAAATGAGCAAAAAGACAGAAGACAGTATCAAGCGGGTAATGTCTAGTATTGAAAAAATGCTTATCGAAAAGAATAGGGCATACGGAGACTCAGCCCTTGACCCAGTTAGGGTATTCTCTAAGCAGGATAACATAGAGCAGCTGTATGTTCGAATTGATGACAAACTTTCTCGGGTAAAGCGAGGACATGAATACCCAGGAGATGACACGATCTTTGATTTAGTGGGCTATCTTGTGCTACTAATGATTGCCAAGGAGAGAAATGATTAAACACTTTTCTAAAGTAATTAAGATGAGCTTCATTAGTCTTACATGTAGGCATAAAGAAACAGACAGTGCGTCATGCCCTGTTACTGGAAAAACATACACGAGATGTGTTCGTTGCTGGAAGAGAACATCGGTAGTAAACACAGCAGATATTCCCAGCGATTGGCAGTACCACGCTTGACAGTAAGGCGTTTATGCTGTATAATAGATATACGCTAAACAAAGGAGCACGATGCCACGTCGTAAAAAGTCAGTAGCCAAGACAAGTCCGCTTACTATGGAGCCTTACATGGAAGCCGATGGCTTTCCCATTAATGCTGGCGACATCATTAAGATTAAAGGCGAGTACGGGACTAAGTTTCAGTTCCGAGGAATCACCACCAATACTCTGACAGGGTCTACCTGGGTGGACTGCTTTGAGATCTTCCGCGGCAAGCCGCAGCAGTTTCGTGCATTTAAAGAAGACAGAGTCAAGCGAGTGCCACAACGCGGAAAGCGAGCAAAGCGTGTCAGCCAATCCTGAGGACCAAGTAGTCGAGCATCTAGACACTGTTAACAAAGTAGTTGGAGAATACCTAAAGGGTAACGACCCCACAAAGATTTCGAAACAGCTAGCTCTGCCCAGGACCAAGGTAACTGCCATGATCAAAGAGTGGCAGACCATGGCTGCGGACAACACAGTCATTCGTGCTAGGGCCAAGGAAGCTCTGGCAGCTGCAGACGAGCACTACAGCAGGCTAATCTCTAAGGCTTATGAGGTTATCGAAGAGGCCACCACAACTGCTGACCTGCGTAGCAAGTCTGGCGGAATCAAGCTAGTCATGGACCTAGAGTCTAAGCGTATTGAGATGCTACAGAAGGCTGGTCTGCTAGAGAACAAAGAGTTAGCAGAAGAGATGCTGGAGATTGAGCGTAGGCAAGAGATCCTGATGGGCATTCTTAAGGACATTGCCACAGAGCACCCCGAGATTAGAGATAAGATTATGAAGAGGCTATCCGATGCCTCACAAAAGTTAGATGAAACGGTTACAATAGTACACAATGTTTGATGATTTTTTAGAGGCACTAGAAGACAGCCCGTTCGAGGAAGAGCCAGTAGACGCCAAGGCATTTGTCGAGGGAGAAGACTACCTCGGCCAGCCACCCCTTTCTGATATTCAGTACGATATCGTAAGAGCTATGAGTCAAATCTATCGTAAGGAAGATTTGATTAGGTTTATGGGGGAGGTAGAGGGCAAGGCTTATTACGATAAGTATACTAAAAATGAGATTATCCTGCAGCTAGGCAAGGGTAGCGGAAAAGACTTTACATCTACGGTGGCAGTTTCGTACATCGTATACAAGTTGTTGTGTCTTAAGGACCCAGCTAAATACTTCGGCAAGCCATCTGGCGACGCTATTGACATTATTAACGTTGCTATCAACGCCCAGCAGGCGAAGAACGTTTTCTTTAAGGGATTCAAGAGCAAGATTGAGCGATCCCCGTGGTTCGCTGGCAGGTACAATGCAAAGATGGATTCGATCGACTTTGATAAATCTATTACTGTTTATTCTGGTCACTCAGAGCGTGAGTCCCATGAGGGGCTGAACCTTCTAGTAGCGGTACTTGATGAGATCTCTGGTTTTGCTAGTGAAACAAGTACTGGCAATGAGCAAGGCAAGACAGCCGATAACATCTACAAAGCCTTCCGTGGTACCGTGGACTCCCGATTCCCAGACCTAGGCAAGGTAGTGCTACTGTCCTTTCCCCGTTATCCAGGGGACTTCATATCTACGAAGTATGAAGATTGCATCCTGGAAAAGGATATCGTAACTCGCAATCATAAGTTTATTATTAATCCAGACTTGCCAGAGGATCAGGAGGGCAACTCTATGGAAATTGAGTGGGATGAGGAGCACATCTTGTCCTATAAATATCCGAATACCTTTGCCCTTAAAAGGCCTACCTGGGAAGTTAACCCTACAAGATCAATTGAAGACTTTAAGCTAGCTTTCTATACAGACCCTGGAGACGCCATGATGCGTTTCTTGTGCGTACCTAAGTATGCCTCAGATGCGTTCTTTAAACAGAGGGATAAGGTGCAGGCCTGCATGACTGGCCGTAACCCAGTAGATAATTTCAAGAGGTTCGATCCTAGCTTCAGCCCAGACCCTGACAAAAAGTACTACGTCCACGCTGACCTTGCCCAAAAGCATGACAAGTGTGCGGTAGCGATTGCTCACGTAGAGAAGTGGGTAAATATTCAGGTA
>JGI26086J50260_1000502_pt1 | contig 25131 bp, 28 predicted proteins | sample SaaInl3SG_22_DNA_FD_50260 | JGI IMG/M metagenome (IMG submission 50260)
ATTGGGCCCATCGAGTCTTCATCAAGTCATCTCCTTTCGTAGAAAGACTTCATCATCGACTAAGTCCATTCATTTATATAATCGTATTTCTCTAACCGATTAATTTGATAAATCTATCGATGGGCTTGCGTTCTGCATGCACGCCCCTAGATCTTCCGTAACTCATTAGGAGACCTGTTATGCCAACGCTTGATTCCATCTTTCTCGAAGGCCGTTCCCACAAACGTTTCGGTGACGAGCCCGTGCCCGAACATTTGCTGAGATCCTTATGGGAGCGGGCTGCATTAGCGCCGACTGCCAACAATTGTTGTCCCTTGCGCGTGGTTTTTGTGCACAGTGCAAGCGAGATGGAAGTGCTAGCTAACATGGCCCATGGCTACAATGTCGAACGGGTTAAAACCGCACCTGCAGCGGCCATCTTGGCTTACGACCTCGACTATTACCGACAGTTCCAGCACCTCGCACCACACATGCAACAGCCACCTGCACAGGCAGAATGGCCAACCGAGCGTCTCGAGCGGGTTGCGCTGATGAATGCCAACATCCAAGCAGGCTTCTTAATCGCTGCTGCCCGGGCACTTGGACTCGACTGTGGCCCAATGGGTGGTTTCGAGGCAGACCAAATTGAATCGCATTTTTTCACTGATCCACACTGGCGATTCAACTTTGTTGTCCTTCTTGGCCAAGGTGACCCTGAGGCGCTACGCCCCAGAGCTCCACGGCTGAGTTTTGAGACAGGTTGCCGACTAGTTTAAGCAGATTGCTGTTGCTGAAAGTGCCGAATCACGTCAGTGAATTCCGATTCGGCCGTAAAGCCAATTTGGGAAGCCCGCGCACTGTGAAAGTGCGCTGGCCAGCGACTGACAATGGCATCGATCCGCGCATCCATCTGGTACACAAGTCGCGCTACCGCCTCTGGGCCTGCCACCACCTCGAGCGCTTGGATCATCTCCGCNACCGTCAGACGCAGCCCCGGCAAATTGACCCCAAGCGGCCCGCCCCAAGTGTNCCGATCAATAGCCAGCGCATGGATTAGCCCGGCTACCGCGCCGTCGGGTGAATTCAGGGCGACTTCAAGGGTGGGGTCAACCGGAACAACAGCTGGCTCACCAGCCAGGGGCTCACGGATGATGCCAGACAAGAATCCACTGGCAGCCTGGTTCGGCCGACCCGGTCGCACACTGACTGTCATCAAGCGCAAGGTGCGAGCATCGATCAAACCACGTCGATCCAAATCAGCGAACAAGGTCTCGAGCATCAGCTTCTGAGCCCCGTAGCTATTTTGCGGCGTCGGTCGCACCGTATCGGTGATTACATCCGGCAGAGGCGAAGTCTCGCAACCACCATAAATCGCCAACGAGCTTGCAAACACCAAAAGCGGACAGCCAGGTCCCATCGCCAACACCTCGCCAAGTCGGATGCCGGTCTGCAAATTAACCGTCAAACCGAGCTGCAAATCCGCTTCACATTCGCCACTAACAGCACTGGCCAAATGGATCACTGCATCTGCCCCTTGAAACACCTCAGGTGATGTCTCTAAGACAATGCCCAGATCGCCCTCAAGCGCTCTCACACGCGGATCAGCCAATAGCTGCGCAGGAACTACACGGTCGAGCACAACCAACTCATCCAACGGTCTTGCCTCACCGTTGATGTCCACAGTCGGCTGTCTAAGTAATGCTTTCAGAACCCGTTGACCGAGAAATCCAGCCCCGCCGGTTACCACAATCCTAGCCACACGCGCCTCTCTTTCTTATGATGGTTGATTTTCTGGGGTGCCATCTTCGCATCATCCCAACACAGACAACAATAAACGGAGCGTCACAGATGCATACACTCGTTATTGGCCTTGGCTCGATGGGCTACGGAGCTGCCATTTCCTGCTTGCGTGCCGGAATTACTACCTCAGGCGTGGATCTCAATCCGGCCGCGCGTGAAGCCTTTGCCAAAGACGGTGGCGCAGCCTTCCCGAGTGTCTCGGAGGTAACCGGCGTGGACTGCGTATTGGTGTTTGTAATCAATGCCGACCAAGCTGAGCAGGTCCTCTTTGAATCGGGATTGTTCCCCAACTTAACGTCAGATGCAGTCATCATCAACTGCGTCACCTTGGCACCGAGTCGCGCAGAGTCAATCGCCAAACGCATCGGTGACGCCGGATTTGCCTATCTCGATGCACCGGTCAGTGGCGGCGCTGCGAAAGCGCGCGATGGCCGTATGTCGATCATGGCCTCAGGCGATCCAAATCACTTCAAGCGCGTGCAGCCGGTGCTTGACGCTATCTCAGAAAAAGTCTTCCGACTTGGCGACACGCCAGGCGCAGGCTCACAAATGAAGCTCATCAACCAACTACTTGCAGGTGTTCATATCGCTGCGGCAGCCGAGGCCCTTACACTCGCCGCTGGACTGAAAATGGATTTGCATGAAGTGATCGACGTGATTTCTCACTGCGCTGGCAGCTCGTGGATGTTCGAAAATCGCGGACCACACATCGCCGACGGCGATTACACTCCGCTTTCGAACGTCAATATCTTTGTCAAAGATCTCGGTATCGTCACCGAAGAAGCAGGTCGGACTGGTATTGTAACTCCTCTATCGGATACCGCATTGTCGCTGTACCGCGAAGCCGCAGAGAGTGGACTCGGTGGCGAGGACGACAGTGCTGTTGCTAAGTTGTTGGCCAGGCGCTCAGGTATCGTACTGCCGGGAGAGTCCGCATGAGATTGGGCTGCATCGCCGATGACTATACCGGTGCGACCGATCTAGCCGGCCTTTTGGTTCGCAGCGGAGCCCGCGTGCAGCTGCATTTTGGTTTACCTGACGCGACGCAGCAAAGCACTGCAGAAATTGAGATTATCGCGCTCAAATGTCGCTCAATTGCAGCACAGGATGCGGTCCATGACTGCCTCGAAGCCGGCCGTTGGTTACTGGCCCAAGGGGCAGACACACTGTACTGGAAGTACTGCTCTACCTTTGACTCGACCGCGAACGGCAATATTGGTCCTGTCGCCGAGGCATTGATGCAACTGACTGGACAGCAACAGGCCTTGTATTGTCCTGCATTTCCTGAAAACGGCCGCGCAGTCTTCATGGGGCATTTGTTTGTCGGTGAACAACTGCTGTCCGAATCCAGTTTAAAAGACCATCCGCTGAATCCAATGACCGACGCCAACCTGTGCCGTGTGTTGGCTCCGCAAGTCACGCAGTCCGTAGGCCTGTGGAGTCGTATTGCACAACAAGCCGGCACTCCGATGCCCGATGACACCCATGTCATTGCCGATGCGGTCGAGTTTGCGGATCTGGAATTTTTAATCCAACACACAAACCCCTCGGTACTCCTGACTGGTGGTAGTGCACTGGCCATGCCCCTCCCGGCACATCTCGGATTGGCGCAGAGCTCACCCGCACCCTGGCCCAAAACCGCCCAATCCAGTCTGGTGTTAAGCGGTAGCTGTTCTGAGATGACCCGACAGCAAGTGGCGGCATGGGTGGACTCCCGACCTGCATTTCAATTGGATCCTCTAGACCCCGAATGCGCTGCGCACGCACTCGCGTGGTGGCGACACCAGTCTCCTGACATGCCATGTCTGATCTACGCCACCGACACCCCAGAAGCTGTGCGGGCNAGTCAGGCCAATCTCGGTGTGCAAGAAGCCGGACACCGCATTGAAGAGGCCATGGGTCAAATCGCCAAAGCCGCCCTCGCCTCTGGAGTCCGACGCTTCGTTGTAGCAGGCGGTGAGACTTCCGGTGCAGTGACTCAAGCACTGGGTATCACTCAGGTGCGCGTTGGACCAGAAATTTGCCCAGGTGTGCCTTGGATTTTCGCAGGCACTGCAGACGATCCAATGGCATTGGCATTAAAGAGTGGTAATTTCGGCACGCCGAGCTTTTTTGATGATGCGTTGAACAGCTTGGATGCACTTTAATGGACCGTCGCGAACAACTGTGTGAATTGGGTTTGAGTCTCTACCAACGTGGCTACACGCACGGCAGCACAGGCAATCTGTCAGTGCGCTTGGACGACGGAACAATTGCCATTACGCCAACTGGAGCNTCGCTTGGGCGCCTCACACCTGAAGCACTNTGTATTCTCGATCAAAATGGGCAACACCAAAGTGGGCCNGCGCCGACCAAAGAAGTGCCTTTGCATCTGGCCTTCTACAACACACGCGGGAGCCGCGCCGGTGCCATCGTGCATCTGCACAGCTGTTACGCCACTGCATTGTCTTTGCTCTCAGCAGAGGAAACCGACGACTGGCTACCGCACCTGACGCCCTACGGCATCATGCAACTGGGTCAGGTCCGGCTGTTGCCCTACTATCTGCCAGGAAGCCCACACATCGGTCGTGCGATCGAAGGGCTTGCCGGACGGCATGCAGCGGTAATGCTGGCCAACCACGGACCGGTGGTTAGCGCCAAAACTATCGAGGCGGCAACCTATGCTGCCGAAGAGCTGGAGGCGACTGCAAAACTTGCGCTATTGACCCGGGCGCTAGAACCCAATGCACTGAATCCGCAACAGGTTGCGGACTTGGTTCAACAATTCAATGTGGAGTGGAACTGATGCTGCAGTTTTCAGCAAACCTGGGATTTTTGTGGACAGAACGATCACTGGCCGATGGCATTCGGGCAGCCAAATTNGCTGGTTTTTCNGCCGTTGAGTGCCATTTNCCTTNCGATCAACCGCTCGATGANGTCAAACGCGCGCTNGAAGAAACAGAGCTGCCAATGCTTGGGCTTAACACCATCAAAGGTGATCGAGGTGGTCTTGCCGCACAACCCGATCGGCAGGNTGCCGCGCGAGACAGTATCCGCCAAGCCATTGACTATGGTGCAGCGATTGGTGCTCGCAATGTGCATGTGATGGCTGGCGTGGGCGATGGCGAGACCGCTCATAACACCTTTCTGGAGAACCTCAGATTCGCCTCAGATCTAGCGGAGACAGCTCATATGGGGATCGTAATTGAGCCCCTCAACGCCGCTGATGCACCTGGATACTTTCTAAATACAACATCTCAAGCAATTGAAATAATTGAATTAGTTGGATCTAAAAATATCCGNNTAATGTTTGATTGCTACCATGTGGGGCGCACTGAAGGTGATGTGATTGCCAGGCTTGATGCCTGTCTTCCGTGGATCGGACACATTCAATTTGCTGGAGTACCTGACCGAGGCACACCAGATCAAGGTGCAGTCGATTACTGCGCTGTGTTCAAGGCAATCGCGGCTCGCGGTTGGAGCCACCCATTAGGCGCCGAATACAAAGTCGACGGCGTGACAGAAGATACCCTTCAGTGGATGCGCACCCTAGTGCAGTGACGGATCAGGCTTCAGATCACTGGTGCGATCCAATGCATACAACGGAGCAAAACGAGCGCGGCTGAATGCCAGCACACCAGCCGCAATGACTCCTCCCAAGACCGCTGTCGGAACCGCACCCATCAACGCCGCAAAAGCACCTCCACGGAAGTCCCCGGCCTCGTTGCTTGTTTGGATAAACAGCATATTCACTGCAGACACCCGTCCACGCAGCGATTCCGGAGTCGCTCGGTGAATCATGGCGCTNCGAATGTTGACGCTGACCATGTCCGAGGCACCGTAGACGAAGAGTGCTGCAAGGCTCAGCAGCCACAATTCCGATAACGCAAATACAACAATCGAGGCACTGAACACGCACAGTGACCAAAACAGTTTGTCGCCAACAGCCGCCATCGGTGTCCGCCGTGCGGCGATTGCGATTCCAATCAAAATACTGCCGAGCGCCGGTGCGGCGCGCAACAGCCCCAATTCAAATGGACCCACTTGCAGCACATCCACTGCATAGATTGGCAGCAACACAAACACCGATCCGAACCCCACCATCAGCACATCAACGCTGAGCCCACCCAACAGCACCGGATGACGCCAGACGTAGGACATGCCCGCCATGAATGATTTCAGGGTGCGTCCGGCCAAGTGCGTTACCCGAAACACCGGAATCAAGGCATAGCCCAAAAGGGCCACTACGAGGGCTACAGTGATCAATGCATACACGTCTCGATCCAACCAGCTGATCAAGAGCCCAGCTGACACCGGTCCCAAGATCATTGCCGAGTGCCACACTGTGGTTGACACAGCCACCGCACGGTCCAACACCGACTCGTGCACGATGTTGGGCACAATCGCCTGCAANGCCGGCGCATGAAAGGCGCGCGCCGAGCCGTGTAACGCCACCAAGGCATANACCCAAAACAGATCAGGCACCGGTTTGTGCATCACCCAGGCAATCCCTAATACCGCGAGCGCCTCGATCAATGCTGCCGTTCGCACGACCCAGATGCGTGGCACGTAATCAATCACGATGCCCGAGACGAAGAAAAACGCATACACAGGCAGGATCTGCATCAATCCCACCAGCGCCAAACTCCAAGGATCACCGGTCAATGCATACAGATGCCATCCCAGCGACACCACCAACATGGTATTGGCCACACCGACGGCACTGCGCGAAAGCAAGTAACCAATAAATGCTCTTGAAAATAGGGTCGCCTCAGCCACGGCGACGACCACAGAATCGGCTACGGATCGCGGGCTTCGGTTCGCTCACCATGCCAAAAAAGGTCTCCAATACGTCAAAACGATCAGAAAAAGTGATCTCCAATTCAGAGGCTTCCAGTAAAAAGTCGGGGTTTGAAGGTTTGCCAAAGGCGGCATTACCTACCCCAAAGGTTTCGTAAATCAAAAGCCCACCCTCGGCCACCAACTCACTTATCTGCGCTAACCGCGGCCGGTATAAATAATTCGACACAATGACGACATCCGCTTGCTGACCTTCCAATGGCCACTCGGAGCCCTCCAGATCGGCTTCAAGAAATTGCACACCGAAGGGCACCAATGACTCCGCATGCTGGGGATTACGATCAACCGCCAACACTGATAATCCCAGCCCAGCACACCATCGCGCATGCCGGCCGGAGCCACAGGCCAGATCGATCACATCGCGCGCACCCTCACCATGCGTTGTCAGCATGGCGCATATCCAGTCTGAGGGCGGTGACAGCCCATGCACCTCCTTCACAGTACCCACCACAGCACAATACCTCCCACTAGGGCGCCTTCAAGCCAGGCCGCAAGCAACCATGGCCAGGGATTTGTCTCGACCGAATTGGCCAGTTTTTGCAGCCAGCGCATCAATTTCCCGTAGGCGCTAAACGCTGCCAGTTACTAAAAAAACCATCGCGCACAACGGGATCCAAATGCACGATCAGGGCCGGGCTCAGTCGAATTGGCTTTAATGGCCCCCCCGCACGCGGAGTTTGCTCCAGTACCGCCAGACGCACGGCTGGCGACAACCCCAGCTGACCGTCGTCACTTAGCACATAGCGCACCAACGCAGCTGCTGCCATCGAGTCGTTGGCAGTGATTGGAATGAAGGCGGTGCGAGGCACCGCGAGTTGGTAGTCTTCAAATCGAAGCACCCGCAAGTTTGGTGCATTGGCCAATCGCGACAACACGTAAGACTCAATCACGTTGTACGCCAGATGCTTATCGCCGGCGATAACCGCATCAATCATCTCGCCCGAACAACAACTGATACTCAATTCTTGTTGCTGAAATCCTTCAATCAGCCCCCAGAATCGAGGGTCTTGTAAGGCATCTTGCTGACTCAATAAGTAACCCACACCCGATTCAGCCGGATCATACATGATCACCGAAAGGCGCTCATCGCGCTGCTGACCAATCATCTCCGCAAGGCCCGGCCGGGTCTTCACCGACTCCAGTGCCGTTTGCACTGATGCGTGATACAGCGTGACGATCGGTTCCACAGCAATTTGCACCAACTGACTGCGCCAATGGGTGGCACGCACTCCGCCTAAATCCAGCGTTTGTGCAAATCCGTCGTTAACTAACTTCACCTGCAGGTCGACTGCCGATGACATCACGAGGTCAATATCAGCATCCAGGCCCTCACGCACCGCCTGATCAATGCTGCGGCTGGCCGCTTGCAAGTAGGTAATACGATACCGCTCTCCTTGACCAACAAAGCCTGCAAAGACCGGTTGCACCCGCGCGAAGTCACTGGTTCCTAACACTCGGATCTCATGAGACCCTCGGCCCACCTGGAATTCGCCCTCGAGCTCAAGTGCGCCGACGGCTTGGGCCAGACACACCAGGATCAAGAAAACAAAAGACGGCACCGCGCACCTCCTGACTCGACATTTTGTAATAGCAACTGTGCACCGTGCGAGTCCGCGACTCGTTTCACAATCGCCAAACCAAGGCCTTGATGCGACGCGGCAGACTCACCACTGACAAATGCATCCATTGCAGACTCCGGAGTCACCGCAAATCCAGATCCATTGTCCACCACCTCAATCCAGGAACCAGCCGCATCACGACCGACGCCGATGGTCACCTCAGACAGCACAGGTGTGTGCGCGATGGCATTATCGACTAAACACACCAGTGCCTCACGAATCGCCACGCGATCGCCTTGAACCACCACAGGAGTTGTCGGTTGGTCCACTGACAAACCAATCTCCCGTACCTCGGCGGTTGGATCCATGGTCCGTGCCACACTCTCCGCTAATTGCCCCAGGTTCACCTCTTCGCTCACTTTCAACATTTCGCGATAGGTCAAGCTAGCTCGTGTTAATAACTGGGCCACCAACTTACTGGCATAGCGTGAACGCACCACGACCTGTCGCGCATCCGGTTGATGAGCAACAGGCAGTTTCCGCTCCAACATCTCGGACGCAGTGACAATGGCAGCGATGGGTGTTTTGATCTGGTGGGTGGCCTCAGCGATAAATGCCCGATTACGCTCTAGCAACACCCGGTGTTGCTCAAGTGTTTCATTCAGTGTTTCCACCAAACGTACGATTTCCTTCGGCGTGTCTTCGGAGAGTGGGGAAAAATCATCGGCAGAACGGGAAGCCAGGTTGTGCTCAATCGCAACAAAAGGTTTCAGAGAGTGCCGTAAACTCACCTCCGCCCAAACGGCAAGCAAGCAAAACGCTGCCAACACGGCGATGGCCAACCAATTGGCGACAGTTGAAGCAAACTGCAAATAACTAGCTTGTGTTTGCCCGATCACAACCGACACCTTAGAACTCGCTCCCGGCCGAATTGCCTTATCGGCCAACACAAACCGGGTCTCTTCACCTCGGTAGCGGGTGCTGTAGAAATTCACTGGCCCGTTTGAACTGCGGACCACTGGCACATCTGCATAGCCAGCCAAGTGCGAATCATCCGCGCGCACTGCATAAAATATCCGCTCAGGCGCTGAATAGGCCAACACTTCAAACGCGCTGTACGGTAAATCAAATACTGGGCCATCAGGGGTGTTTACAACACTGTCCAAGATCACCATCGCCACTGCTTGTAAGTCACTGTCTTGGCCGCGCTCGAGCGTACGCTTGGCGATTTCTCCGGTCGAAACATACACTGCACTGCCCACCAACAGGAGCATCAACAGCCACAAACTGAACAATCTCCGGCGGATACTCCAGCTACTGCGCATCGCAATTCCAAATTAATTGATAGCCCTGCCCTCGTATGGTTTTTATATAAATATCATGGGGTTCAAGACGCTTCCTGAGGCGGCTAACATGTACTTCCAAGGCATTATCGGAGGCTTCCTGATCCATCCCATAGATCTTGTTTAACAGCGCCGACTTGTCTAAAAAGCCACCCGGAGCACTCCACAGTGATTCCAACAGCTTCAATTCTTGGGTGCGCAATATCAGCTGCGTGTCTCCGTCCCATAACGTGCGCTGCATTGGGTCAAAGGCAAGGCGTCCAAGCGGTCGTGTTTTCACAGAGCGTGACAAATGGCGCCGATGTACTGAACGGATGCGCGCATCTAATTCAGCCAATACAAAGGGCTTGGTCAGATAGTCGTCGGCACCCACATCTAACAAGTGGACCTTGTCATCGATCTCCGAGCGCGCGGTCAGAACGAGAACTCCAATCGGCAAATCGTCTTGGCGAATCTGTCGCAATACCGTAGTACCCTCGCCGTCTGGCAGCTCCACATCGAGGATGACGACGTCGTACACCCGCGCATTGAGATCCAAATACTGCAACGCATGCCTCAGTGTCGCGGCATGATCCACGGTGTGACCACTGAGCCTCAAGTGCGCACACAGCGCATCAGCCAAGTCTTCGGTGTCTTCGACTACTAAAATTCGCATGTCAGGTTGTTGTCAGCTTTCTATGTTCTTATGCACTCAGGCACATTGTGTCGATAAAAACCATAACAGGAGACTAACCATGAAACCTTCGTTTTTTAAAGCGATGACTTTTGCAGGCCTTGCAAGTCTCGTCGCGATGGCACCCGTTGCGCAAGCAGGCGGTCATCAACAACTCGATAGCATTCACTTTATCGTACCAGGCGGCGCCGGCGGCGGCTGGGACGGCACCGCGCGCGGCACAGGTGATGTGTTGGCCCGCTCAGGCTTGGTTGGCAACGCCAGCTACGAAAATATGTCAGGTGGTGGTGGCGGTAAAGCCATTGCTTACATGATCGAGAATGCCAAATCCAATGAAGGCACTCTGATGGTGAACTCGACACCAATCGTGATTCGATCGCTGACCAAGGTGTTCCCGCAGAGTTTCCGTGATTTGACGCCTATCGCGGGCACCATTGGTGACTATGCCGCGTTGGTTGTTAAAGCTGACAGCCCAATCAAGTCATTAAAGATCTGGTCGCGATCTATGAGAAGAATCCAAATGATCTGGCCATTGCAGGCGGTTCAGTCGCTGGTGGAATGGATCACTTGGTTGCGGCCATGGCGATGAAATCAGCCGGTGCCGACCCACTTTCAGTGAAGTATTTGCCGTTTGATGCCGGCGGTGAGGCAATGGCCTCATTGTTGTCTGGCGAGGCCGATGCGTTGTCGACAGGCTTGTCTGAAGCCGTTGGCTTGGCAGCTCAGGGTGAAGTCCGCATCCTCGTTACAACTGCGCCAAAAGCAATCGATGGCATTCCATCGTTGAAGAGCGAAGGCTACGACGCCGAGTTTGTAAACTGGCGTGGTTTCTTCGGTGTGCCTGGACTGTCAAACGAGATGCGTCAGAAATACATCGCCACCTTCGATAAAATGTACGACACCAAAGAGTGGCCAGAAGTACGCGACCAGAACAAGTGGGTCGACATCTATTTGCCTGGCGATCAGTTCGTACAGTTCCTCGAGAAGCAGGAAGCTGAAATCGGCGGCCTGATGAAAGAACTCGGATTCCTGTAATCCATGATCCGTATCGATCGCTACATCGCGCTGTGTTTGCTCGCATTCTCGATCGGCTACGGATATTTAGCCTGGATGCATCCGCTACTTCCGTTTGAAGTGCGGATGCCCTTCAAGCCAAATACCATGCCACTCGGTTTAGCCGCTATCGGCATTGTGTTGTCAAGTCTGCTGCTACTTTTGCCTTCGCCCGATGAGGGCTTGGAAAAAGATGCCGAGGGCTGGCGCGGCTTTGCTTGGGGTCAGGCACTGATTTTGGTGGGTATGATGTTGCTGTACGCACTGACATTGCGTCCGTTGGGATTCATCGTCTCCACCGCATTATTTTTAATTGCAGCCTCCCGATTGCTCGGTGAAACCCGCTGGTTTCGCTCGATTGCAACCTCTGTGATCAGCGCCTTGGTAATCTGGTACCTGGTCGACGTGGTGCTCGGGATCTACCTGCTTCCTCTGCCTAATTTGGGAGTGCTGTAATGCTGGACGGTTTGTATCTCGGCCTGAGCGCAGCCATCAGTCCGTTTAACATCTTGATGGTGTTTATCGGGTGCTTTTTGGGCACGTTTATCGGCATGCTCCCGGGCTTAGGCCCGATGTCCATCATTGCCATCATGATTCCTATCGCGCTGCAGCTGGGGGACCCCGCTTCGGCTCTGATTTTATTGTCAGGGGTCTACTACGGCGCCATTTTTGGCGGCTCGACCTCATCGATTCTGATTAACGCACCCGGGGTGGCAGGGACAGTGGCCTCCTCCTTTGACGGCTACCCCATGGCACGCGCGGGAATGGCCGGCAAGGCACTGACGATTGCTGCGATCTCTTCGTTTGCTGGTGGCACCATCGGGGCTCTCTTGCTGATGATCTTTGCTCCGGTCTTGTCATCAGTTGCGAAACTGTTTTGGTCTGCTGAATATTTTGCGCTCATGGTGTTGGGCTTAACCGCAATTGCGGCCTTTGCTGGCCGTGGCAAAGTGCTCAAAGCATTGATGATGACGGTCTTTGGCGTGATGCTCGCTACCGTTGGTGAGTCGGCTTTACACAATGCAGCCCGATTCACCCTTGGCATCATGGATTTGCAAAGCGGTATCTATTTTGTGACCTTGGTTATGGGATTATTTGCATTACCTGAGGCCATTTTCTTGGTTCTTGATCGCCGACGCAGTGACGCCATGGAGAACAACAACAAGATCGAAAATCTGCGGATTTCCCGCGACGAAGCGCGCGAAATCGCACCCGTGATTGGCCGCCAATCCGTACTTGGATTCNTAGTCGGGGTGCTACCGGGCGCTGGCGCCACTATGGCCTCATTCCTCGGCTATGGCATCGAGCGCAATCTGGCCCCGGCCGGAGAGCGAGAGAAATTTGGTAAAGGCTCGATCCGCGGGTTGGCAGCGCCAGAAACCGCGAATAATGCTGCTTGTACTGGCTCCTTTGTGCCGATGCTCACACTCGGCATTCCCGGATCCGGCACCACTGCGATCCTCTTGGGTGCGNTGGTGGCACTGAGCGTGACACCTGGACCGCGACTGATGGAGGACCAACCTGAGGTATTCTGGGCAGTCATTATTTCGATGTATCTCGGCAATGTCGTGCTGCTGATTCTGAATCTGCCGTTGATTCCCTACATCGCCAAACTACTGACGGTCCCACGCTTCTATTTGATCCCATTTGTGGTCTTCTTTTCGCTGATTGGCGCATACATTGGACAGAACAACCCCACTGAGCTGCTGATCATGATTGCATTAGGTTGCATGGCGACCGTGCTTCGATTTGGTGGATTCCCACTGCCACCATTGATTATTGGCTTCATTTTGGGTGGCATGCTTGAGGACAACTTGGGACGTGCGATGCGCAATGCCAATGGCCTTGACTTCATCTGGGAACGCCCGATGACACTCGGGATTTTATTGCTTGCACTGGTGCTGTTGGTCTACCCAGTTTGGAGAGACCGAATCAAGGCACGTGCATGACCACGCGTCCACTCAGTGGATTTCGAATACTGGACGTCACCAATGTTCTGTCCGGTCCATTTTGCGGCTATCAACTTGGACTTTTGGGCGCTGAAATCATCAAGGTCGAAGCACTGGATGGAGATCTCGCCCGACAATTAGGTGCCAATCCAGATTGGAATCAACAACACATGGGCGTGTCTTATCTGGCGCAAAATGCAGGAAAACGCTCGATCGCGCTGGACCTTAAAACCGACGCCGGACAGCAGATTTTCTGTGAACTGGTCAAAACCTCAGATGCGGTGGTTGAGAATTTTCGTCCTGGGGTGATGCAACGGCTTGGACTTGACTACGCAAAACTGATCCAACTCAAAGATCCCCTAATTTACTGTGCAATTACAGGCTTTGGTCAGCAAGGCCCTATGGCCAGTCAACCCGCCTACGACCAGATTGTGCAGGGACTCTCTGGAGTCATGGGAGTCACCGGCAGTAGCGATTCGGGACCACTACGGGTGGGCTATCCAATGGCTGATACCATTGGCGGTCTGACCGCAGCAATGGCGGTTGCGGCCGCGTTGCACCGTAAAGAATCACAGTATATCGATGTATCAATGTTAGAGAGCGTACTCACCACCATGGGATGGGTCGCCTCGAATTGGCTGATGGCGGGACAGACACCTGCGAGATTAGGCAACGACAACATGACTGCAGCCCCCTCTGGAGCCTTCCAGACCCAAGACGGACTGATCAATATCGCTGCCAATCAGGACCGTCAATGGCTTGCTCTGGCATCAGTCTGCGGTCTCGATGTACTAACCGAGGATCCCCGTTTTGCAGACCGTGAGTCCCGCAAACAGCATCGGCAAGAACTCACCGCGGCGCTCGAGGTGGTGTTGAAGCAACACACCACAGCGCATTGGGTGAACCAACTGACCGCCGCAGGGGTCCCTGCAGGCGCTGTTTTGGGGGTACATGAGGCCCTCAATTTAGAACAAGTCAAAGGCCGTCACTTTGTCACCACTGTCGAGCAAGGTCAGCCCGCCACCGATATCCGGATGGTCACCAATGGCTTCTTACTGAATTCGGAGCGACTTACTCCCGGTCATTCGGTCGAAGCACTTGGAGCGTCAACAGATGCTCTGTTACAAGAACTGGGTTATGGCCCAGAAACNATCGCATCATTGCAGAAACAAGGAGTGATCCGTTGACGACAGATTCAGACGTAGCTAAGTGGTGGTCGACCGATATCATCCGCATGGAACCCGGTGTCATCGCCATACGTGGTGAGCCGATCGAGCATTTAATTCAAGATATCTCGTTTTCTGACATGATTTGGTTGATGACTATGGGCGCACGCCCCAGTGCCGGTCAAAGCCGTCTTCTGCAGGCAGCTTTAGTGGCGGCGGTGGATCACGGCCCACAGGCGCCGTCTGTGGCCGCCTCACGAATGGCCATCACCTGTGGCGTGGGAATCAACAACGCGATCGCCTCTGGCGTCAACATGTTGGGCGATGTGCATGGTGGTGCTGGAGAGCAGGCGCTTGCTGTCTATCAGGACATTGCCGCGCGGTTGACCCATGACGACCTTCAAAAGGCGGTTTCCGCCGTAATTGATGACCTCAATGCCGAGGGCGTGCAGTTTATTCCTGGCTTCGGACACCGTTTCCACAAGCCAACCGATCCACGTGCCGAACCACTGATGCGTATTCTGCGCCAAGTCGCCTTGGATGACCCACTGGTCGATGGCCACTTCGCCGATATCGCTGAGGCGATTCAAGCGGAACTCGGGTTACGTAAAGGCCGCCCAATTGCAATGAATATCGATGGCGCCACAGCGGCCATTTACGCCGCGTTGGATGTACCACCCATGCTGGCTCGGGCGCTTTTTTGCCTCTCTCGAAGTGTCGGCTTAGCAGCCCACGCGCACGAGCAATCAAAGCGTCATGAACGCAACAAGGGCCCGACACCGCCACACTACCGGTGGCAATATACGGGCCCTTGAGGCACCAAAAACTGCGGCATCAGCCGCAGTGGTTTGGATCAGTTAAATCGACTACGTGATCGATCGCTCGATGGACGACTCGGGCGTGCACCGGCTGGGCGACGCGCAGGCGCTGAACCGTCGCGGGCAACGCGTGGTTCAGACCGAGCCCCTTCAGTCCGTGCAGGACGACTCTCAGCTGTCCGTTGAGGACGCGCATCAGATCGTGGGCCACGGTGTGCGGACTGACCATCACGCGCTGGACGCTGCTCGCCTCGGCCATCAGTTGCACGCGCCGGACGCGCTTCACCCGACCGAGCGGGACGAGAATCCCCGCGTGCGGGACGCGACTCATTACCCCGCGCTGGGCGCGATTCGTTGCTTCGTGCTGGACGACGGTCGTCAGCATAGCGGCTCGGGCGTTGACCATCACCGGCACGGGCTGGACGCGCTTCACCCGCGCGCGCTGGACGTGAGTCAGTGTCTCTTGCGGGACGTGAATCATGACTGCGCGACGGACGACCATCTGCCGCACGCGGATCCCGACGTCCTTCCGAACGTTGCTCACCGCGCCCCTCATACGTACGCCCTTCACGACGCGAATCTGATCCACGCGAGTCTGCAGAACGACCGCGGCCTGAATCGCCCGAACGGGGACCCCGTCCGCCACCGGCACCGTGCTTACGTGGTGCGGTCTTCTGTTTTGGCCTACGGCTTGGGAATGGCACACGCGGCTCAAAGCCATCGGCCACCTCAAAACTGATTTCTGTCTTCAGCACACGTTGAATTTCCAACAGCAGCTTGTGCTCGCCAGCACACAAAGGAAATCGCCGATCCGCTCTCACCGGCACGGCCAGTTCGGCCAATCCGGTGCACGTAATCCTCAGCAACCATTGGCAGCTCAAAATTGATTACATGCGGTAATTTGTGGATATCAATGCCACGCGCGGCCACATCGGTCGCCACCAAGATTCGGGCTGAGCCACGCTTGAACTTGTCCAATGCCTTGCTACGCTGTGCTTGGCTCTTGTTGCCATGCATCGCAACCGACGGTAATCCGTCGTCAGTCAATGCCTTGGCTAACTTATCAGCGCCAAATTTGGTTTTGGTAAACACCAACACCTGGTGCATGTTGTTCATACCGATCAGTTGCGTCAAAAGCTCGCGCTTCTTTTCTTGATCGACATGCACAAACACCTGCTCAACCGAGGCAGCAACCGTATTATCGCGAGCCACAGCAATTTCAACCGGCGACTTCAAGTAATCTGCGGCCAGCGTTTTGATGCCTCGGCTGTAGGTTGCCGAAAACAGTAGCGTCTGACGCTTAGGATGGCAGGCCTTAATGATCCGGCCGATGTCTTCGACAAATCCCATATCCAACATCCGATCCGCCTCATCAAGGATCAGTGTCTTCACATCCGATAAATCAAGCGTGCCCTGATTAACGTGGTCGAGTAAACGGCCAGGCGTTGCAATAAGAATATCGAGGCCTTGGCGAATCGCCTTCACCTGGCTGCCAAAGTTCACACCACCGTAGACGCAGGTGTGCCGCATTTTTGTACCCTTGCCGTATTGCCGCACGCTGTTGGCTACCTGCACCGCCAGTTCACGGGTTGGGGCCAGAATCAACGCACGCGGCTTGCCGGTGGAATGATCCGCCATCAAGCGTTGCAACACGGGGAGTGTAAAGGCAGCGGTCTTGCCGGTCCCGGTTTGGGCACCTGCGAGCACATCGTGCCCTTCGAGAATCGCTGGAATGGCTTCGCTCTGTACGGGCGTCGCAGTTTCGTAACCAGCATTGGTCACGAGTTCGGGCAAGAGCCCTAGGTCTTGAAAGCGCATATTCATCCTGAAATAGCAGACGGGGATCCCGTCATGAAGCGGATCAGTCATCAACGCTCAAGTAGGCGAGCTACCCAACGCGTCGATCCGCTATGCGCTAGGAGGCCGGCACACTATAGGTAAGTGTCGGCTTTTGCAAGAAAATTTCGATAGTCAGACGAACGACTGGCCCGACCACGCGCCCGAATTGATTCGATTACCGCCCGCAAGTGCGGATGCCCTGCGTCGCGCAAACACTCAAAATAGATCATTTCGATGCTTACCAAATGCGCCCCCATCTGCGCCATGCGTGACAACGCCAGTTGCCGATCTCTGGGATGCCGCGAGCCGATCAGCTCATCCACTAACCACACAGTGCGATCGGCTGCCAACAACGCGGACACAGTTTGCAATACGCACACATGTGCCTCACACCCGATTACCAACACCTGCTTACCCGGCGCCACATGCGACACAGACGCCGTCGCGGTTGCAGCAAAGCTTCGTTTTTGAATCCGTTGTGCAGTGTCCAGAGGCAAGCTTTGAAGCGTGGGCCCAAGCTTGTCGGTACAGTGTTCGGTCACAACCACAGGTAATTCGAGCATCTGCATCACCCTTAAAAACCCGGCAGCCTCCGACACCAGCGCCTCGGCATGGGCGATGGCTGGAAGCAGCCTGTCCTGCATGTCAATCACAAGGACAGAACAACTGGATTGGTCAATCAGCATGCGTTGGCTCCTTACACAGTCGCACCCTTCGCATCAAACCATGCGATGAGAAGATCCACAATGCTTGCGAAGATCAGTTATATTTCCGGCAACTAAGGCGGTTCCATGCTCTCAATCTTTCTCAACACACTTCCTTTCTTTGCCCTGATCGGGCTTGGCTACGTGGCCGGACGTACTGGATTTTTCAGTAAAGACGCCAATGCGGCCTTGACCAAATTTGTGTTTTATTTTGCGCTGTCGGCGATGTTATTTCGCTTTGCCTCCAACCTGTCTTTGGCGGAATTACTCGACTGGAATTACATGGCGGCCTACCTGCTCGCCACATTGACGATCTATACCGGGGCTGCACTGTTTGCGATTTTCCGTGGCGAAGGGTTCGAGGCATCGGTCATCGAAGCGCAAAGCTCCGTAATCGGCAACATGGGCTGGATGGGCTTGGCAATGTTGCCGATTTTGCTCGGGCCTGAGGCTGTCGGTCCGGTGATGTTGGTCTTAATCGTCGATCTGGTGTTTTTTGGCCCATTGGTGGTGATGTTAATTGTCGGCCACCGTGAAGGACGGATCTCGCTGAATCTCTTTCGCACTCTGGGGCTTGGTCTGATTAAAAACCCAATGGTGGTCTCAATCGTCTCGGGCTTGATCTGGGCCGCATTGGCATGGCCTGTGCCCTTACTACTGAATCGTTTCATGGANGTTTTAGCTGGTGCGTCGACCCCCGGCGCACTATTTGCCATAGGCGCNTCAATGGCCTTTGTAACCGCCAAAACGATGCGCATCCCAACCTTGCTATCGGTCAACAAACTGCTTTTACACCCCGCAATGGTGGCCGTTTCTGCAATCTGGATTTTTGCTCTGGATCCATTCGCGAGCGCCGTCATGATCGCCTGTGCAGCGATGCCCGTAGCCGGCAATGTGTACATGATCGCAAACCATTACGGTATCGATACCGACCGAGTATCTGTGGCGATTTTGATTTCCACGGCCGCCAGTGTTTTGACCATCCCGCTGGTTATTCAGTGGGCGATGGCTTGACTTTACCGCGGCGGATCAACGCGCTGACTGGTTGAGCCGTTGACGCGGTACCAACCAGCGACCGAATAGCGAGTGCGTTTGGCGGGTAGCACCTCGTGTGGATAGCGCTCACTCAAGAAACAGACCAAGGTGGCAAACGCCGGGGTCACGCGAATGCCTGTGCGATCGGCAGCATCGGTATAGATCACCAACTCGCCACCCTCATCCGGCTGCCAGCCGGGGTTCAAATACAACACAGTCGACACGCGCCGGTTGGCTTCACCCTGAAAAGCATCCAGGTGCCGTTTGTAGTAATCACCCGGCTGGTATTGCGCATAGTGACTCTCATACGAGAAGAGCCCCAAGAACAGCTCCCGATTGAGGCGCTCACGCAATGCCTCAGTCAACGCAATCCAGCCNTGAGTGGCATCCGAGGTTCCTTCAATCCAACAGACCTGGTCAGTTCGATTGAATCGGTTGAGGTGGTGCTCATCCAAACGACCNATGCCGGCACGATGGAACCAATCGGACGACAAACCAGTGACTTCTTCCCANAGTGCCTGNGCAAGTTTNTCCGGGACCGCATTCGGCTGAATACTCAGTCCTCGAGTCGCTAAGTCGGAGACGATCTGCGCAAAGACTCGCTCTTGATCGAACGGNGCCGGCGTATGAACAACGGTATTCATGCCATTGTCTTCCGTGTAGCCAGATAAACCCCACAACTGGCGATCACAAACCCGAGCACATCNACTGNCGTCAGGGTTTCACCCAACAGCACATAGCCAAGCAATGCGGCAACCGGAGGTACCANGAAAAACAGAGCGGAAGTTTGACTGGCTGAATTGCGGTTGATCAGGTACATCAAAATACTAAATGCACCGAAACTGACCGCGATGATCTGCCACGCCATGGCCGCTATGAACGACGCAGTGAACTCGATGGATCCAGTTTCCAACAGCCCCATCGCACACAGGTGAAACACAGTTGCGGTGCCAGCTTGAACGGCGTTGTTGGTCGCAAGTGGCAAGGTGGATGCGAATTTCTTTTGCCAAATGGTGGCAGTGGTTATAGCCGCAAGCGCAACGCAAACTGCCACCAGCCCAATCGATGCGAATTCGGCCCCAACATCAATTCCCAGTACGGTAGCTGCACCGACAAAGCCAAGCGCCAAACCCAACCAGTTTTGTCGGCTGGTTTGTTCACCTAATAACAAACCTGCACCGATGGCGGTGAGAATCGGCTGCAAACACACAATCAATGCAGTCACACCCGCGGGCACCCCCACACTGAATCCGTACCAGCAACCGCCCAGATACACGCCATGAAACAACAGTCCCGTGACCATGCCATGGCCAAGCGCTCTTCGAGAAAAATGTTTGAACTCCGCCAACCACCATGCGGTCAGCAGAAAGCCAACGGTGACTAATCCAAAGCGAAATGCCAAAGCCGCGAATGGAGTCGCGTCCGCGGTCACGATGGCGCCCGTAGCAAATGCGGAAGCCCAGAGCACAACGAAGATCAGTGGGAGAGCCAGTTGAATTAGCATCGTGTGCCCGAGCGCGCCATCACGCCCGCCACTGCGGAATGGACCAGCGGTACAAAATGGCAAGAACCCGCGTTCCGCTAGTGACGCAGACACCGATCAACAGACCAATCCAGGCAGGCCAGCCGAGTGCATCCAACCCAATCACGAGCCCCGAACCCAATACCGCCAGTAAAATGTAGGGCTGATGATCCGAGAACGCCTTCGGCACCACATTGCAAAAAGTGTCACGCAATACGCCACCCAAGGTGCTTGAAATCACGCCCATCAAGATGGCTACGATGACCGATGCGCCCTCAGCCAGTGCGATTTGCGTACCCAGCGCACTGAACAATCCGAGGCCTACTGCATCAGGGATCTGGATCGAGCGCTCGGTAAGCTCTGCATGCGAGCGACGAAGTACAAGCGAAGCCAACACGCACAGACCGATGATCATCCACACCAGATGGTCTTGTTCGATCCAAAAAAATGGCCTGCGGTCCAGTAGCAAGTCGCGCAAGGTCCCGCCACCTAGCGCGGTCACGCCAGCAACAAAACATACGCCTACCAGGTCCATGCCGGCGCGTAATCCAGAAGCAATGCCAGACAGGGCAAAAGCCAAGACAGCCAACACTTCGATAATGCTTTGCAATACCGGCAAAAAGGCCGGTGCAGCCAACTCGCTCACTCACCACCTCGCAGTTGAAAAGAGCGGAGACGATACACCCTTTTCAGCCCACTGACATCGCCGCTCTGCGCAAAAATCTGCTCGCCTCCACTGCCCTTTCCGCCTACTATTTTCGCTCTAAGGAAGGCACCTATGTTTGGCATCACAGATCTCATCACATTTCTGATTGGCACAGTCATCATTGTGCTGCTGCCTGGGCCGAATTCGATGTATGTCATCACTGTCGCGGCTAAAGATGGCATGCGTCCNGGATTTCATGGTGCCGCCGGTATTTTTGTCGGTGATGCGATCTTGATGATCCTCTCTGTGGCGGGTGCCGCGTCACTGATCCAAACCACGCCGTTTTTGTTCGCATTACTCAANTACGCAGGTGGTGGCTACTTGGCATGGCTTGGAGTCAATCTGTTGCGCGCTGGACTNTGGCCGGTACGCAAGAACGATGGTGAGGTCNCTGAAATAAGCANTCGTCTCAAATCCCGTGCAGCACCCTTTCGGACTGCGCTGACCATCAGCTTGCTGAATCCAAAAGCCATTTTGTTCTTCATTTCGTTTTTTATTCAGTTTGTTGACCCAAGTTACCCACAACCGCTGTTGTCATTTTTGCTGCTGGGCGTGATCGTGCAACTGATCAGTCAGGTGTATCTCGCTTCGGTTATTTATCTCGCCGTTTACAGCCAGGCAAAGCTCGCAGGCAGCCAACGCATNGCACGCATCGCGAAAGGCTTTGCTGGCAGTGCGTTTTTAGGCTTCGGGCTGAAAATGGCTTTTGATCGATAACGACAACAGCCCTTTCCGCGTTAGGACACTGTCGATTGACTTCGGATTGGGAACAGATCACGGCGCATCGCCATTAACCCGAGAACAGGTCCCGGTAATAGCCACCACACCACCGCCACAGTCCCTGTCTCGGCAAGATGGGTCAGCAATAAAATCGAACCCACGGACAGGGTAAAGCCGATGCTGTTTTGCATCGCAAGCGCACTGCCTACAGACTCTTTGGCACAGGCCTTGGCACTCAGTGCAGAGAACTGTGCAGAATCCGCAATCACGAAAAAGCCCCACAGGAGTAATGCCAATAATGGCGCCCAACGAGGCAACTCAGTGAGTAACGGATAGGCCAAGCACAGCGAACCTGAAAGCAACAACGACACAAACGCCACGCGTTCACTCCCCAGCTGTTGGCTTGCCCATCCGCCCCAAATCGCACCCAAACTGCCGATACCAATCACCGCAAATGACCACAACGCAATTTGTGAAGCAGAGGCTCCCTCACCCAGCGCGAAACTCACCAACCAGGGCACCAGTGTCCAAAACGCATACAGCTCCCACATGTGTCCGAAATAGCCAAGCGCAGCGCCACGGAATCCCCGAATCCGGAAGGCCCCAAGAATCGCGCCCAGTTGTAACCGTTGCCCGGCACTGACATGTGGCCCTTCACCGATAGCCCACACCAAGAGACCTGAAACCACTGCCAACACAGACACTAAAGACAACACCGTCTGCCACGGCCAATCAGCCCCGAGACCCGCCATCCCGTGCGGCAGCGCTGTACCTAACGTCAACATGCCAACCAGAAGACCAAGACCCAGCCCAGGGAGCCGCTCAGACCAACTGACAACCAGTTTCATACTGAGCGGATAAATGCAGGCCAGGCACAGACCCACCAAAAACCGAAATACGGAGCCGGTCAGGAGGTCGCTGGCCAGATAAACAAAACCCAAATTACACAACGCGCCCCACAGTGCGGCCACCAACACAATACGCGAGGGTCGGAACACATCAGCCAAACCAGTCAATCCGAGGGTCAGGGTGCCGATAATGAACCCAGCCTGCACCGCACTGGTCAAGATTCCCATGTCAGAAATGGCTACGCCCCACGCTGCAGCGAGGCCCGGGCCTACCGCATTGACACTAAACCACAGCGCGCATCCCAAAAATTGCGCAGCAACAATGCCTGCGATTGCAACTGTCGAGTTACGCCACATGTTGCGCTCCAGCCACCATCACCACACTCACAGTCATTTGCTCTACCTGAGCAAGGTTTGCCTTACACCAACCGCGCGGCACGTTCTTTGACTCGACGCAATGGAATTGATGACTCGATCGATGCCACCCCATCGATTCGGGTCAAGTTGGCAGTCAGAAATCGCTCGAATTCGTGCAAATCGGTCACCGCCACGCGTAGCAAATAATCAAAGCTACCGGTCATCAACCAACAATCCACCACTTCAGGACATTGGGTGATAGCGGCTTCAAAATTCAGCAGACGTTCATCCACCTGTTTATCCAATCGCACTGAAACGAAAATACTGAATCCAAAGCCGAGCTTTTCCTCATCAATCAGTGCCGAATAACCACGGATGTATCCCTCAGACTCCAGCCGTTTGACTCGACGGGCACAGGGTGAGGGCGACAGTCCCACCTGATCTGCTAACTCCAACTGAGTCAGACGGCCTTCTCGCTGCAAGGCTTGCAAGATGCGTCGGTCAATGGCGTCAATCATCGCCACCCTCCTTCATTGATTCGTCTCTTAAATGATTATTTACGCAGATAATCACTCAATTATTCTTCATATTCCACGTAATTTGCCAATTTTATGCGCGAACCCTCATTTATACTGTCGCAAATCAAGGGAGATATCATGCCGCGTCAACACCAGCCTGTTAGCATCGACCCCGAAGAGCGCCAAGAGTGGGTGGATGCGCTGCATTCGGTAGCCCGTGAAAATGGCAAAGGCTATGCGCAAAGCCTCCTGATGCAACTGACCGATGCTGCGAGATACATGGGCCTGAACTCCACTGACGCGCCCTACTCAGCCTACCGGAACACCATCGCACTGGAAGATCAACCCCGCTATCCAGGCGACTTAGAACTGGAAGAACGATTGACCTCCATCATGCGTTGGAACGCCCTAGCGATGGTGGTGCGCGCCAATCGCGCGTATGGCGAGCTAGGTGGTCACATTGCCTCCTACGCCTCAGCCGCAGAAATCTTTGAAGTCGGCTTTCAACACTTTTTTCGTGCCGCCACCGACACCCAAGACGGCGATCTGGTGTATTTCCAGCCGCACTCCGCACCGGGTGTTTACGCACGCGCCTTTCTAGAAGGCCGACTGACTGAATCAGACCTCGCGCAGTATCGACAAGAAATTCCGGGTCAGGGACTGTGCTCTTATCCACATCCTTGGTTGATGCCTGATTTTTGGCAGGTTCCCACCGGCTCGATGGGCATCGGACCCATCTCTGCGATCTATCAAGCCCGTTTCATGCGCTACCTCGCGCATCGCGGGTTAGCCAACACTGAGCAACGCCATGTGTGGGGCGTCTTCGGTGATGGCGAGATGGATGAGCCGGAGTCAGTCGCGGCATTGACGTTAGCCGCTCGGGAGCGTCTCGATAATCTGACTTTTATCATCAATTGCAATCTGCAACGCCTGGACGGACCTGTGCGCGGCAACGGGCAAATCATCCAAGAACTGGAGTCGCTGTTTATTGGTGCCGGCTGGAATGTCATCAAGGTACTTTGGGGTTCCGAATGGGACAGCCTGTTTGCGCGCGACCAAGATCACGTGTTGCTGCAGCGATTCTCCGAGACGCCGGATGGTGAATACCAAACACTCGGCTCAAAGGACGGGGACTATAACCGCCACCGTTTCTTCGAGGCCGACCCAAAGACAGCGGCCTTGGTTGAACACATGAGTGACGCCGAGATTAATGCCCTGAAACGGGGTGGCCATGATTTCAAGAAGCTCTACGCTGCCTTTCATGCCGCGAAGCAGCACACCGGACAGCCAACCGTAATTTTGGCGAAAACAAAAAAAGGCTATGGCATGGGAGGCGCGGGCGAAAGCAAAATGACCGCGCATCAAGCCAAGAAATTGGACTTGGATGCCCTGCTGGCGTTTCGTGACCGGTTCCGGTTGCCTTTGACTGACGCTGAGGTGACCAATCTCAGCTTCTATCGCCCAGCCGATGACAGTGCGGAAATGCGCTACTTGCAAGAGCGTCGTCGCGCACTTGGCGGGTTTTTACCCAATCGGCGCCGCCAGGCCAGCGTGCCATTGCCGACGCGTCCGTCAATTGAGGAGTACGGCAAATCGTCGCTGCAAGCCAACGGTAAATCAATGTCCACCACCATGGCATTGACTCGGATTTTAGGGGGGCTGTTGCGAGACAAAGCCTTCGCTCCGCGTATCGTGCCCATCGT
>JGI26086J50260_1000507_pt1 | contig 25053 bp, 11 predicted proteins | sample SaaInl3SG_22_DNA_FD_50260 | JGI IMG/M metagenome (IMG submission 50260)
GCCATTACTGGCAACGCATCTTGATTTTTTGTACTTTCTGATAAAAAGTAAGACAGTAATTTTTTACGTTCCTTTTCATCGTCCATTGCCAAAGCATTATAGACTAAACTTGGAGCTTCTAGTACTGGATGGTTAGAACCAGTTTGTCCGTAATTAATGGTAATATCTGCATAGGTTTTGCATACATTTTGAAGTTCATCAACAGGAAAAACTACTTTTTTATTTTGAATGATATCAAAAGCATTGTCTTCTTTTTTAAGATAGGTTGCAATAAAATCATAAATTAATGGAACTCTATAACCAATAACACGTACTTCCCTAAAACCGTCATAAGGAAACAACCAACCACCTCTACCATGCCAATTTGAAAGTTTAGATTTTTGGACTGATTTTGTAAAAGAATATAAAATACTACTTGAAACATGAGCATATTTTTCATCTTGGGTTAAGTAATATAGATATCCACAATCTAATGCAACTTGTAAGTGTTGAATTAAAAGTTCTGCAGGCTTCCACTCTTTATCAGTAGCATTATCTAAATTTTTATGTTTTCCATTTTCAATGTGGTCAGTTTTAAGAAATGGGGGAAATTGATTGGCTTCAGCTTGAGACCAGTTGAAAGGTAAATTATTAAGGTAAGTTTTCGGATTTTTATAAAATTTCTTTACTTGTTTGTCTGTATTTTCTTTAAGATTTACATAAATCTCTTTTGCCCATTTTTTTGTTTCTATTTTGTTTAAAATTTCAGCTCTTTCAGAATTTTTTACTAAAATAAATGGGCGTTCTTTTTCTTGGCCAAAGAGTTTACCCTTATAAATAAAAAGAAATAAAAAGATTAAAAGTTTAATATTTATAAATTTCATAAAATTCTAGTATTTCCTCTTATTAGTACAGATTAAATTGCACTTATCGTACTAAAAACTTTGCTCTATTAACTGAATCTTTGTCATCTAAAACCTCAAGAATATACATTCCATTCGCTAAAATTGAAACATCCATTTGATTATTTTCTACAGTGCTTGCCTTTAACAGTTTACCTAAGGCATTGTAAATGCTAATATATTTTACCTTTTTTCTAGAAAAGTGAATCGTATTTCTAGCAGGATTTGGATAAATGATTAATTGTTCATTTTCTTTTCTTTGATTGCTAACACTTAGGCTAGAACCTAAATCTCCCACTCTTGTAACTTCCCACTGATAATTTGCTATTTCTGAGGTTCCTCTTCCTATATCTGAGCTATTGGATTTTACATTAAGGTTAAAATATGCTCCAGAATTAGGGTCAATAGCACCACTTTTTATAAAATACATGCACGCATCAGACATTTTATCAAAACTAAAAAGTGCATCATCAGATGCTAATATCTCTGTAGTAGGAGTTGCCAACATAGCTGTAAAACCCATTGTAGAATTTATAATTAATACTTTCTGATTATCACTGGTATAAATATTGAATTTATCACCATTGGCAACGACATTAAACTTGTTTATTTCAGCATCTCCTTCATTGGTCACCAAAGCATCATTTGTTGCTACATCATACCCCAACCATTTAGATTTACTGGGATTCAACAAGGTATACTGACCTTCTCCTGAAAAATTATTAGAAGAATTTGAACAAGCTGAACTACCTATTACATCAGCATCTGAAAGTAACCTTTTAAAAGGGCCATTATCTCCCAATAGGTGAACTTTTGAATAATCTCCAGAGAATTTCTGAGTAGCAACGATATAGGCTTCTGAATGTGCATTTCTTATAAATTGAGATAATTGAAAATTTGATCCAGAATTTTCAATCAAGACCTCATCTTTTACAAAATTTCTACCTCCATCAGAACTTAACCACCATCCAACTTGAGCCTTCCCATTCTCTTTACTTCCTATTAAAACTTTTACGGTGTTATCTGAGGATATCAAAAGTTCTCCACGAGCTCCCACAGGTAGATTTGTGCTTCCTCCAGTCCATTCACTTCCTGTCCATTGATAACTTGTCATCTGTTTTGCACCTCCGTGATTTGATCCATCATCCTCACCTTCGTACCAAGATACACAAGGGTAATTATTACTTTGATTAAAGGTAACTGACCCTATATGATTCCAACGATCTACAGTATTTACAACAAGCGTTTTTGAATCTGCATATTCTTTAGTAATTGGAATTTGTAATATTTCTCCTTTAACATTATGCCATTCTTTGGTATCTGTATTGAAAGTCATAAAATATCCATGGTGCCTTTCTCCATCGTGTCGAGTACCTCCCTTACAGAAATGATAATTGTACGAAACAAAAATTTCATTTCCGCTACTTTTTTTAAAGCTTATATACCAAGAATCCCAATCCGTTTTTCCATCTGCACCTACACTAATTTGTTTTGCTTTCAAAAAAGATACTTTAGACGAAAATATTCTACCATTATCTGTAGATACTTGATAAACCCAATTGCTACGATGTGCTCCATGACGATAAATCAAATAAATATCGCCATTATCCATTTTAATAAACTGACTGTAAGTGCCAAAAGGTGTTATGTTATCAACCTCTTCCCAAGAACTAATGTCTAATGGATTTTTTGTTTTTACGTGGATTTGTTTTCCATCATGATAATTACCTAAGGTATTATCTCCAAAATCTTTAGTTCCACCATGACCTCCAAAAACTAAGTGAATATAACCTTCACCATCTATCACTAGTGAAGGTTTTCCATGGTTGTCTACATCTCCATCTTTTCCAAGCAAGCTTGTTCCTGCTTTATAAGGTCCATCCCATGTTTTATTCGCATGATTATAAGATACTACATAAGGATCTTCCAATTCGCCTTGATAAGCAATATAAGTAATACCATTATGATGTTCTGCTGCTTGACCAATTATAGGATTTCCATAAGCGTTATTAGCAAAAAAAACCACTTTTTCTTGTGCGAAAAGACAACAGTCATATAATGCTAAAAGTAGAAAAAATACTATGAAATTCTTCATCATGTCATTGGTTTTTATTAATTACTTTAAAAAATCTTTACCCCATCTTTCTCTCAATTCTAAAGCAAGTTCTCTTACTTTTTCTTGGTATGCTGGTTTTTCAGCTAAGTTATCTAATTCTAGAGGATCCGTTTTATGATCGAACAACATTCGTTCATAAGCAATACCATCATCTTTAATCCATTCTGTATAAAATAAATCACCCTTGATTAAAGTTACAGCATCTTTAAATTTAGAAACTGCCCAATCTTTTTTAGATTTTTGTCCATTTAATATGGGTACAAAACTCTTTCCATCAACTGTTTTTGGACCTTTTAAGCCTACAAGATCTACCAAACTGGGATAAATATCTATGTACTCTGTTATAGCATCTGTTTTTGTTCCTTTTGTTTTTCCAGGAACCTTAATTATTAAGGGAGTTCTCAAAGCAGTTTCAAAGGTAACATGTTTGCACCATAATTTATGATCGCCTAAATTCCAGCCATGATCTCCCCATAAAATTACAATAGTATCCTCTTCTAATTCCAAACGTTTTAATTCGTCTAAAACCAAACCTATTTGAGCATCTACATAACTTACACAGGCATAATAACCGTGAATCAATTCTTTTGCTAAGGCATTAGAAATTTTACCTCTTCTAGGGATGTTTCCATAATTTCGTAACTCACCAAAGTTATGAAACGCTTTCTTAGGCGTAGATTTTGGTTGGACATAACTTTCTGGTAATTCAATTTGATTTCTATCATACAAATCCCAATATTTTTTTGGCGCATTAAAAGGTAAATGTGGTTTCATAAAACCTAATGCCAAAAAGAAAGGTTGTTTACTATTTTTAAGTTTTTTTAAATCAGCAATTCCTTTTTGAGCAATTTTACCATCAAAATAAGCAGTGTCATCAACTGGGGCACTTTCAAAAGCACTTGCTCCTCCCATAGCTAAATTCGCATTACCATTCTTTTTAAGATTTTTTTCTAAATAGTAATTTCTAATATTTCCTTTTGGAAACCAAATAGCATTCCAAGCATCACTATCATCTTTTTGATTATGATATATTTTACCATTAGAAATTGTAGTATATCCATTTTGTTTTAACAACTTTGGTAAAGAAGTGGCATTGGGAACATCAACATCAGCTCTTGTGCTGTAATTTATAAAACGATTTCTTGTAGGTCTCATACCTGTTAATACACTTGCTCTGGAAGCTCCACAAACAGGCACATTACAATAAGCTTTATTAAAGACCAAACTTTCACTTGCTAGCTTATCTAAGTTTGGAGATTTTATATGTTTTGCCCCATAAATATTTAACTCTGGACGTAAATCATCAATAGCAATGAACAGCACATTCATTGGCTTTTCAACTTTAGTTTCAGTTACTTTTTTATGTACAGTTTTACAAGAAAAAAATACAATGAACAAAATAAAGGTGTAAATAGAAAGTTTTTTCAGCATCATATTACCAGTGTTTTATAACGATATAATCGTCTTTTGTGAGTGAGTTTTTTATAGCATCAGGAATTTTTCTTCTTGGTGTATCTTGGTCTAACTTGAATCCTTTTTTACCTTTTGGAGTAATGATAGGCATATTACCAATCCTTTCATCTAAAATATCTCCTTGAGCTTTCATCCAAGAAAACATATCTTTTTCCAATTTTTCTTTCATCATATTAAATTCAGGGTTATTGGCTAAATTATGCTGCTCAAAAGGATCTTTTTCTAAATCGTATAACTCTTCAAAAGGTTCGTTTTTAAATTTGTTTGCCCCTCTTCTTATAAAGTAATCTACATTTGATTTTCCTGTTAAGTTTTGTTCAACAACTTCTAATGAATTAAAATTTCTGATGTATTTGTATCGTTTATCACGAATCATTCTTGATGGAAAAATTTCAGAATTCAAAATATTCTGATTGGTTCTAACTCCATATACATATTTATTAACTGCAATATCATTTCCTTTTAAGATTGGCAAGAAACTCTTACCATCCATATTTTCTGTTGGCTTACCTCCTGCAACTTCCATAAAAGTTGGTAATACATCTGTATAATGTATCAACTGATTTGATGTTGTTCCTGCTTTAATCACTTTAGGCCAACGCACTACAAAAGGCACTTTTAAACCAATGTCTTTTACTGTAAACTTTCCTGATACTCCATGGTCTGCACTATAAATAAATAAGGTATTCTCATCTAAATGCTTATCTACAAATTCTAAAACTCTCTCTATTTGAGTATTGTCTTCTGAGATACTTCTATAGTATCCTGCTTTCTTTTTTACAAAAGCTTTATCATCCTTTTTATTTTCATTGAAGGGAAAAAACTTAATATCCTCTGCATTAACATCTTTAACATCAAAATATTTTCCATGTGGATATTTTGAAGTGATGAACATACAAAATGGTTTTTTTGCAGTTTTTAAATAATTCTCAATACTGTCTAAAGGAATGTAATCTCTTGGCACATCTTTTTTAGGAACAGGTTCCCATTCTTTATCCCATTGATATACACTTGCAGGTTTTACGTGACTTTTTCCTGCTAGAACAACTTCATAACCCAATTTTTTCATTCTAGAAGTTACACTTTCAATATTGGGTCTTGTTGCTGTATGATTGGCAAAACAACCATTTTTAACAGGATAATTACCTGTAAAAATTTGAGATCTACTTGGTGCACAAATCGCTTGAGCTGTAAAAGCATTGGTAAATAACATTCCTTCTTTTGCCAAACGATCTACTGCTGCTGTATTTACTTTTTCATTACCATAGCACCCATAATCGTACACATCTTGATCGTCTGCTAAATAAAATATGATGTTTGGTTTTTGATTCTGATGTGCATCAACTTTAGCGACATTGTTAGATTTATTATTACTAATACATCCTGTAAATGCTAAACTTATCACTACCAAAAAAGGTGAAATCAAGGACTTTATACTCATTTTTTAAATTCTTTTATTGATACTTTTTTACACCTTCTACTTTAGGATAAGGCACTTTTTCTTTGTTTTTTACCCAAGTTCCTGTTGGTGCATTATTGGTTTTTAACCAAGCTAGCATATCTGCATTCATTTGTAAAGCAATTTCCATTTCTTTGGATGTAGGATTGTTTAAAATATTTCTTTTTTCTGAAATGTCTTTGGTGATGTTATACATTTCAAATTCTTCAGTTTCATAAAAATAAAACAACTTAAAATATTCTTCTCCTACTCTTGTTTGAATCAATGTTGATGGCGAAAAACGCTCATCCATATATCCTGGAAGATGCCAAAACAAATTATTTCTTGAAATTCTTTTTGCTTTTCCAGTTAAAACTTTTGCAAAAGAAGCTCCATCATACTTAGGTTTACTTCCATCTTTCTTTTTTAATGTTGCAACATCTACTCCAGTTAAATCTGCTAGAGTTGGTAAAAAATCAATACAATGTACTGCTTGATTGGTTATCGAATTTTCTTTAATCACATTTGGATATCTAAAAATTAATGGAACTCTAAGCCCACCTTCTGTTAAATTTCCTTTTTTCCCTTTCAGTGGATTGTTTTCTCTTAATCCTCCATTATCAGAATAAAAAATAAAAATAGTATTGTTGGTGATATCATCAGAAAAATCGCCATCTCCATTTGGATCTTTTAAGGCATCATTTATTTTTCCAACATTTTGGTCTAACAACTCAATCATAGATGCATATTCTGCTGCTCTTGGTTTCAAACCTCTTTTTACATATTTTTCAGTTAAATCTTTTCTTCCTGTAACATCAGAATGAACTGCGTGAAAAGGCACATACAAAAAGAAAGGATTTTCATCATTTGCTTTTTCTTTGATATAATCTACAGAAAAATCGCCAATAGCATCTGTAAGATGTTTTGGTGTTCCTTTTAAAAGTGCTAAATTTCCTTGAGATTGATAAGGCTTTAAAGTGGTATTGATGTATTTATCATCATAAGGATTTGCATATTTATCTACAAACTCGGAATTAAACGTCCATCCTTTTTTATCAGAATTTAAGGCTAAATAAAACTTTTTCGTTCTTTTTCCGTTAATTGGAGCTGCTATAATATGATGAATATCTGCTGGTAAATCAATACCATAATCACCCTTTAGAGGATGTGGAGTTCCGTGACTTTTACCCACTAAAGCAGTTTGATATCCTTTTGTTTTTAGGACATCAAACATATTAATACCATCTTCTGCAATTATCTTTTTTTGCTTGTGAGGTTCAATAAGTACATTTGGATATCCTTTAGTTCTTTTGTCTTGTCTTTTTAAAGAACCTACATTATACACCTGATTATCTAAACCAGTTGCATATTGTCCGCTAATTAAAGCCGCTCTTGATGGGGCACAATTTTGATTGGTATAGGCATTTGTAAAAGACATTCCTTGAGATGCCAATTTATCGATTACTGGAGTTTCATAAATTTTAGAACCGTTGTTTTTATTTGTATTGCCTGAACTTACATCCACCCAACCTAAATCATCAGCAAAAATGAATACAATATTGGGTTGTTTATTATTACTCTCCTTTTTCTGTTGTTTTGATGGGCTACAACTTTGTAAAAAGAGTAATGAAGTTAGTAATATGAAAAATCTTAAGAATAATTTCATTTTAGTTATTTTATTTGTTAGTACCTATTCTAGCTTTTTGCTCCACAAAATAAGGTTGAAATGTGTAATTGGATTTTGCATCCCATTTTGCATTTGTTTGTGGCAAAAGCTTTTTCATTTCTTCAATTTGAGTTTTGTATTTCGGATTGTTGGCTTCATTAGTCCATTCATTAGGATCTATGCTATGGTCGTAAAATTCTTGAGTTCCATCTTCGTATTGAATATACCTAAAACCATCTTTTTTTATAGCGTGATTATTCATACCAAAAGTTGTTATTGCTTTAGCATTATCTATATCTGCGTCATTTTGCATCATATTTACCAAACTCACTCCTTCATTTCTTTTGTAAGCTGGCAAGCCACTCAATTCTAGTAAAGTAGGATAAATAGAGAGCATTTCAACTGGTGCATTAACTTTCTTTCCTTTTGGCAAATTTGGAGCTGCAAACATCAAAGGCGCTTTTGTTGCGGTTTCCCAAAGTGCGTGTTTTGCAAATGTTCCTTTTTCTCCTAATCTATATCCATGATCAGACCACAAAACAATTATTGTATTGTCTGCATATTTGCTACTTTCTAAAGCATCTAAAACACGACCTAATTCGTAATCTACATAACTGATACAAGCCAAATAAGCCTGAACAATTTTTTTCCATTCACCATTTTCTTTTGCCCATTCTGTAGATGGCATCATTGGTAAATCATTAATTTGCATTCCTACAGGTGGAATATCATTTAAATCATCTGATTTGTATGGAGGTGTTTCAATTTTATCTAAAGGATATAAATCGAACCATTTTTGGGGCACATACAAAGGTACATGTACACGTAAAAAACCTACTCCTAAAAAAAATGGTTTATCGTAAGTTCTTTCCAAACGTTCTATTGCCCAATTAGCAGAATGGTGATCTGGCATTAAAGTGTCATTTTCTGGAAATGCACCCCAATCTGTGTTGGTTTTTCCATGAGTACCTCTAATACCTTTTCCAAAACCATTCCACACGAAACGTTTTTTAGGATATGGGCCAAAACCTCTAACTCTACCTCCAGATTCGTTAAATAGACTCTCAGGTGCATGCACGTGAAATAATTTACCAATTCCCATAGTGTGATACCCATTATTACTAAACTGCTCTGGTAAAAATGTAATATCTTTTGTGGCTGGATTTCCTGGTCTTCTGATTTTATTATCTGGTGTCATTCCGTAAATACCTGATGTAGAAGGACGTAATCCAGTCATAATTGATGCTCTTGAAGGACCACACAAAGGAGCTTGCACATGTGCATTTGTGAACGTAACGCCCATTTTTGCCAGTCTTTCAAAATTCGGTGTTTTTACATTTGAAAAATTTTGAATGGGACTAATCCAATTGTTTAAATCATCAACAGCTATAAGAAGCACATTGGGTTTAGCTGCTTTAGCCACTTTTTTCTCTTCAGGTTTACAAGCAACTAATAATAATATTATTGAAAATAATAAAAAATATACTTTTTTCATACGTTTACTATTTAGATCTAAATTTTTTAATTTTTAAAATTAAGTCTTTAACAATTTCTGGGTTTGCTACTGCAATATTATTTTTTTCATAAGGATCTTTATCAATATTAAATAACTGTACTACTTCATTTTTCTTTCTTATTGGATCTGGAACAATAATTTTATATGGAGGAAAAATTGCCATATTATAGTACATACTATTTTCAATCGTATCAAAATCATGTGCATATACTTCTCCAAAAAAACCTTTTCGTTCGCCTAATGATTTATTATCTAAAACACTAATTCCTGGTAGATCCTTAGGTTTTTCAATTCCTAAAATATCCAATACTGTTGGCACCATATCTATACTACTTGTAATTGTATTCGTATCCATTTTTGGTGATATTTTACCTGCCCATTTATACATAATTGGTGTACGGATTCCCATATCGTAAGGTGCACGTTTAGAGTCTTTCATATAACCACTTTTGTTAGGGTTTTGTCTCCATCCGTTATCACAAACATAAACAAAAAGAGTGTTTTCAGTTAAGCCTTTATCGTCTATTAAATCGAATAGTTGACCACAAGTCTCATCAAACCACTCTATCATTGCCCAATATTTTGCTAAGTGTTCAGAGTTTGTTTTCTTTTTGTATTTTTCGAATAATCGAGCTGGTGGATTATGAGGTCTGTGAGGTAAAAATGGCGCATACCATAAGAAAAATGGCTTTTTTTCTTTTAACGATAAGTCTACAAAATTATTAATGGTATCCAATCCTTTTCTTCCAATTTCCAATCCATAATCTCCATGTCTTCCTCCTCTTTTTGGATTTCCATGCGTCATTCCATAATCAAAACCGCCCACTTTATGGTTTCCATGCCACCATTTTCCTGTTTGAAAAGANAANTAGCCTTTTTCTTTTAGCATATCTGGAAGCGTAGTTTGTTTTTTAAATTCTGAAATAATAGGTTTATAAGCTTTCGCTCTGTTTTCTCTACTTGTTTTACGATCTCCTATTACACGCTCATACACTTTATCGTTTCCTAAAATACCGTGATTTTTTGGGTATAAACCTGTAATAATGGTTGCCAAAGAAGGCGAACATAAAGGTGTTGGTACATAGCTTCTTGTAAACGTTAAACTTTCTTTTGCAAATTGATCTATTCTGGGAGTTTCAATATTTTCATCACCCATAAAACTATAATCTGTCCAAGACTGGTCATCAGATAAAACAAACACAATGTTGGGTTGATTTTGAGCTTTTGTTAGAGCCGAATCTGTTTCTTTTTTAGTTCCTTTTCCACAGGAGATTAAAATACTTAATACAAATGTTACTAAAGTTATTTTTTTAATAATTTTCATTTAAGTTAGTTTTTAGTTTTATTTATGGTCGGTTTTTCAAGTATAGTATTTTCTTTATTTCTTTTAATTGGTCCATTATCTCCCAACAAATACATTTTTCTAAAATCTGATCCTTCTTCTTTTTCGCCTACAATAATTCTAGCATCTGGATGCGCATTTTCTATAAGTGACGATATCACAAATCCTGATTTTTTTCGTTCTAAAAAAATCTTTTCTTTCTGAAACGAATTTCCTCCATCAGAACTATCCCATCTACTAATCTCTCCAACATCATTGCTGGTTTCACTTTCTAGATAAATACTCACTTCTGTTGCCGATTTTACTTCTAAATCTCCATTACCTCTAGGCAGATTTGAATTCTTACTTTGCAGCCAAGTTTTTCCATCCCATCTAAAAAGTTGTAAACGTTTAAGACCACTCCTTTTTGCTCCTACATCTGGGCCAACCAATACACAAACTTGTGGGTTACCATTAGGATCAACATCAGCAATTCCCTGAAATGTCCAATCGTTTGCAATTATTTTAACAACAGTTTTTTTATCTGCAATTTCTTTGGTTAAAGGCATTTCTAAAGGTTGATTTTTAACATTTTTCCAGATACCTGTTTTGGTGTCAAAAACCATGTAATACACATTATGTCTTTCTGGTATATGTCCTCTAGAATCTTGCGAATTTTTGTTATCTCTACAAATATGGTAATCGAATGCTACAATAATATCATCTCCATTTCCTTTGCTCACCCAAGGATACCAAGAATCTTCTGCTTCTATATTTGTTCTTCTTTTGTGCTTTAAAAATGAAACTGGCGTTGCAAAAGTAACCCCATTGTCTGTAGATTTTTGGTACACCCAATTGCTTCTGTGTGCTCCATGTCTATAAAAAAGGTAAATATCTCCATTGTCCATTTTTACAAATTGACTATAGGTTCCAAATAACGAAATATTATCTAAGGTTTCCCAACTAGAAATATCTAAAGGGTTTTTAGAAACCGCATGTTTATTTTTTCCATAATGATAATTCCCTAAATGGTTTTCCCCATTATCAGGGGTTCCTCCATGACCCCCAAAAGCAATATGAATATAGCCTGCATCGTCAATTAACAATGCTGGTTTGCCATGATTATCAATTTTCTTTTTACGGTTTGGGTCTTTTCCCATTTCACTCATCCCTGCTTTAAATGGCCCTTTCCACTCTTTAGTTGTATGATTATAGGAAGCTACATAAGGATCTTCTAAAGGGCCTTGATACGCCACATACGTAACCCCTTTGTGATAAACGCCAGAAGGATGTTGCACAATAGCTACTGCATTCCCAAAACCATTATCAGCAAAATAGTCTACTTTTTTTTCAAAAATTTTATTTTTTGAAGTATCCTTTTTCGTGGCTTTACAACCTAATAATAAAAAGCATAAACTTATTTTGAGTAGATTTTTTTTTGTAATCATTATTCGATTTTTAATACTTTATTTATATTGATTTTTACTGGACCTAATAAACCAGACGTTAATAATGCATCATTTTTACTCCAATGTTTCCAAGAAGAAAAAGTTGTACGTTTTGATGGACGTTTTTTATTATACAATAACCAATCTGGTAACTTTTTAATTTTATCGCCTTTACGTTCATAATCTAAAGGTAACTTTTCGTCGCCAATTAATTTATTTGGCCACAAGTTAGTCACCTTTATTTCCAAGGTATTTTTTCCTTTTACTAGAAAGTCACTAATATTTGTTCTAAAAGGAGCTTTCCATAAAGTACTTACTTTTTTTCCGTTGATGCTTACTTCTGCAATTACAGCAACACTTCCTAAATCTAATTCTAAACTTTTATCTGACTGTAACAATTCGTCAGGAATTGTAAACTCTTTTTTGTAAGATGCAGTTCCAGAAAAATGCTGAATATTTTCATCTTTATGATTTGACCACGATATTAGTTCCTTAAATTTTATGTTTTCTGGAACACCTGAGTTTACTGGAAATATAACCTCCCAAGAATTTGACAAATCGATTGAATCTGTTATAGACGTTACTGCTACAGTTTTTTTATCTCCTGATGCAGTGGTATATGTTAGTTTACCTGTATTTGGAGTTATCCATTTGATAACATCTTTACTATAAACTAACTCAGGTTTTGATGTGTCTTTGGATAATTTTAAAATTTGTCCTTTAGGAATAAACATCGTCCGTTCTTCTCCATACGTTTTATAAGTAATTTTTAAGGTCGTTTTATTGCCCTCTGAAATTTGATTATTTATCAATTTATTAGAAATCAGAATATCAAAAGTGTTGTTTGAAACTAATTCCTTGATTTTATTTGTAACCTCAAAGGTTTTATAATTTTGTGGAATACCTTTGGTTTCTGCTTTAAACTTTCCAAAAACTGCTTTTAAAACTTTTAAATGTTGATTACCTGCATCAATTTCTATATGCTCACGTTCTTCTGCATAAATTTGATGTTTGGTATCACCAATTTGGTATTCCATTCTAAACTCCTTTTTATAGCCCATTGCAGGATCGCAATCGCAAAACGCACGAGACATTTTAAAGTCTAATTTTCCATTGTTTATGGCCTTATTTACTTTGTCGGTAATATCTATTAAACCTTCTTGCAGGAATGTTCCATACTCCGCTTTTATAATTTCTAAATTAGAAAGTGATTCCGATTTAAAAGGATCTAACTCCTTTGACACATTGGTTAAATGATTGGCATTTGCAGGCTTTTTAAAGACTACAAAAACCGATTCTTCCATACCCAATTGCAAAGGCAATGTTGTTGTGCCATCGCCATTCTCTTTAAAAACCACCAAATCTTTTGATGTTCCTTTTTCTGTATTCCACAACTCTGGTTGTTTTCCTGAAACTCGAAAACGCGCTACAATATCTCTTGCTTCTTTTCTAGCATTGGCGATGAAATAAATATCAGCATCTGCTGTTTTTCTATGGATGAAACTCAGGTCTGTGTTATCGCTACTTTCGATCTTAAAATCAGATATTTCTTTGCTTAAAACAGCTTCAATTGTACTCTCTTTTATAAAACCTTTTCCCCATAATTCATCAACATATTTTTTTACTTCTTCGTCAGCATTTGGATAATTAGTCAAACTTGGCGATTGCAATGGTTTTTTACCAATAACTTTTGCACCTCCATCAACCAACTCTTTTACTTTTTGTAGTGTTTCTGGTTTTATAAAATCAGACTCTGGTAAAACCAAAAGCTTATAAGTATTTCCAACAGAGGAAAATATTATTCCGTTTTTAACGGTTAAATCTTTCAATTTATTAGCACCAATCAAATCATAATCAAAACCCATTTGTTTAATTTCTGGTTTTAAAAATGCGGTATTTGGTGATGATTCTCCTGTAAATACTAAAACATCAGCTGCATTTTTACCTTGTTGTAATAAGAATTGTGAACGAGCTATATAATCTAAAAACCCTTTTCCTTGATTCCACCAAGTATTATTTCTATTAAAATCAAATCCGTGATAACTCAACGCCAAACCAGGAGCAACATCCCAAGGTTGATGTACATAAGAATGGAAAATAAAACGTGTAATCCCTTCTGACCAAGCTTGATCTCCAATTGATTTTATGTCTGCTGGATGTTTGTCCCAACCACCAATTCCAGTAAATGCTTCTGCACCAATAATAGCATTTCCGTTTAAATGTGCTATAGAAGATACAAATTTTGCNGAATCAAANAANGGATAGCCACCACTCCAAAACTCACACATTACAATATCTCCTGTTGCACCCACTTGCATATTATCAAAAGGGCCCCAATAGGGTTCCACAGAAAATTTCATCCCGTTTTTATGGCATAATTCTGCAAAATGTGCGTAATAATTTTCGGCAATTAAATCGCCAATAGTTCTTCTAAAATCCCAAAGAAAACGCTCTGAAATTTCGCCACTTTCTATATAATACCCTGCTAAAGTTGGTAAATATGATGTTATATCATAACCTCTTAAACTTTCAAATTGCGTATCAAATCCTGTAGTCCAATTGGTGGTTTCTACTTCATAACTATCAATTAAACAATTGTTAACAGTAGTTCCAATTAAATCGCCTAACTTATCAATTATGGGTTGTACACCACCTTTCCAATAGGCGTCTACTGCTGTTTTACTCATTTTATCAACTTCTAAACCTTTGGCTTCTGGTGGTGCTGGTCTATTGGTTGTTCCTATTGGTGTGTGCCCTAATCTCAACACAATCCATTCGCCTTTTGGTACATTCCAATCTAAGAATCCGTCTTCAGAAACTTTGACAGTTAAATTAATTATAGTTTCCTTTTGAATAGTACTCGTTTTTGAAATATCCTTCGTGTCTGGTAATAAATGATTTCGAACACGTTCTGATAATATTTTATAATCTAGACCCTCAATTTTTAAAGCTTTTTTAGGTTTTGGAAATGCCAAAACTGCAATGTCTTTATAGTAGTTAAATTTCGTTTTTGGTTTTGGTAATTGCGCTTTGTAATTTTGATTTCCATTTACTTCAACTTCACTAAAAACTACGGTTTGCATCGCATTTTCCTCGGTTACCCAAGGCCCACCACTAGAAGACCAACCTGCACTATTATGAAACGTTAATTCTAAACCCAAACGTTTGGCTTCTTCTGCTGAAAATTTGAATAAATCGAGCCATTCTTCGCTTAAATATTTAACAGGTCCTTGTGGAAATCCTAAATGGACATTAAACAATTGTGCTTCTTGAATGCCCACTTTCTGCATCGACTCTAAATCTTTTGTAATTCCTGTTTTAGATACGTTTCCACTAATCCAATGCCACCAAGTTCTGGCTTTTGCTTCGTTTGGCGGATTTTTAAATCCTTCTTCTAGATTGATTTCTTTTTCTGAATTACTTATAGTTTTATTGTTTTGACACGAAACTAAGATTGACACGAAACAAATTAAATTTATAAGTACTTTTTTCATTTTTAAGATTTGATAAGTTAGTTCTTATTTTTTTTTACTTTATAAAGTGCATCATCAAAAGCATCTTCTTGAAACAGTTTACGAGCCTTTTTTAAATCGGCTATTAATTTTTCTTCAGAAGGCTTTTTATCTTTAATTTGCTTGAACTGCCATTCTTTTTTATTGGTTATATAAGGCAACATAAATTCATAGCCTTTTTTTAAGCTTCTTCCATCTTCAGAAGATAAGTTCCAAAGATCTATACCTATTTTTTGACCCAATCTTGCCAACTCTAAAAATCCGTGTAAATTCATAACTGAATAGGAAAATGATTTTGTTCTCGCTAGTTCTAAAGGCTGACTTCCATCTGGTTCTATTTGACTAAAAATTCTGGCTTTTGTTGTGGTAGACAAATAGTTTTTAACTTCTTCAATTTTATTTAGATACATTAAAATGCTTAATAATTGCACATCATAATGGGTGGCGTGGTTGTTTTTTCTGGTGGATTCTTCTATACCTAATTTACTGTTTTTTAACCAATTGCTATATTCTAAAAACCAGTTAAACATCCCTTGTTCTGTTTGTTTATCAAGTAAACTTTTATCTTTAGCTAGTTCAAGAAACTCTACAACCTCTATAAGATCATCAAATTCAATAATACCAAAACACCTACCTTCTGATTGACCAGGAACATATTGCCCAAAATTTACGTTAGGATTCATTTTAGTGTTTTCGTTTAAAAACCAAGTATTGATGAACACTAAATTTTTGTGGGCGTATTTTACATCATCACTATAGTAAAAAGCGATTTTTAATGTTCTTATAGCTGAAATAAAGTTCTTTTTTTCGACAAAATCTGTAAAATTATTTCGAGTTTCAGGATTAATTTCTCCGTCTTTTCTGATATAAGGCAATCCATCTGGCGTATTTGGATTTGGCCACCAATAAGGACCAATACTCATATAATCGTGTTTGCTTTTACTTGGAGGTATACCTGTTTTTTTTGTTACAGAAAAACCATCAACCTTTAAAAGGTTATCTGCTTTAGCTAATAGGTTATCATAATTTTCTATAGACTGTTTATCACCATTTTTAATGAGTGTTTTTTGAATTTCTAAATTTTCATAATCTATGAGGTGAATCTTTTCAATTTTCTTCTCATTATCAGCACAGCTATATAAACTTACTAATAGTGATAGAATTATAATTTTATAAAATGCTAATGGATGTTTCATAATATATTTATTATTAGTTCTCAATATAATTTTTCGTCCCTCAAAATCACTCGAACTGACATTCTGCAATCAACTTAGTCAATGAATAATTCGTCTAAAAAAGGACCACTTTCTCCTGTAGTTTCTAGTCGAATACTATTAGCACCCGCTTTTAATCTTAAAATAGCTGGAACAAACTTCCATTCCTTTTCCCATCCACCTGTTGGTTTAAATTCTAAAGTCCTAACAAATTCATCATTTAAGTATAGTTTCATAGGGTGCAATTTTCCTTTATTATTGTGCATATATCTAAATCGCATACTGTAATCGCCTTCCTCACCATCATTTTCTTGATAAAATTCTACAGAACCTTCTCCACCTTTAAAATCAACAAATCCAGAACCTTTAAAACGTCTTGCATCCCTACTTACAGTTGCGTTTCCTTTTAAAATACCTTCTTCAGCAGAAATATTAATTCCTCTACCAATCCACATATCTTTAGAATGTTCATCGCCCCAAAATAACCCTTCGTTTTTTCCAAAAGTTTCTTCCAAGGTTAACACTACTTTTCCATTTTGCCTTACAATTGCTTTCACAGTTGTGTTATCAGAAATTTTAAAAGCTCCTTTGTAAACTTTCCCATTGGTTTCAGGGTTTTCTCCATTTGTGGTGTATAAAATTTGTAAATCAGCTAAACTTGAATTCCCTATAACAGCAAATTGATTTGCTGTTATTGTTATTTTGTTTGACGTATACAAGGCTTTATCTCCCAAAATAGCTCCTGTAATGATTGATGCTTTTTTTGCATTAGGTTGTTCTCTTAAAAACAATCTTGATTTCCCAAAAAACAAGGCTCTATAATCTGATTTTGTTCTACTTGTTGGATCTATTGGATTTCCATTTTCCATAGAAACCTTGTTTACATCTCCTTGAATGTTATAATAGATTTTATTTTCTCCATAGGGATACAAATTGTCATTTGCATCTAAACTTTCTGAGGTAATAATGTAACTAGCCTCAAAACTATCTTCTGCTGGTAATTTTTGAAGACTTGTTTTTAATTTTGAAGGCTGTTTACTCGTTCTAAACAAAGTTCTTTTCACTTCCTTTCCGTCAATATATGCTACAGCTTCTAATTTTCCTTCTTGATAAGGTACCATCCACTCACATTGCATTTCGTTCCAAACGGATCCTGGTTTGTCTTTTCCTAAAGATTTTCCGTTTAAAAATAATTCCACTTCATCTGCATTTGAATATACCCAAACAGGAATAATCGTTCCTTTTTTCATTCTTGGATGTGTCCAATGAGGTAACATATGAATCATGGGTTCTGTTGTCCATTGACTTTGGTAGAAATAGAATAAATCCTTTTTAAAGCCTGCAACATCTAAAGCACCTCCCATAAATAAATTGAAAGGTAACCCTCCGTGCACCAAACCAGCTTCTCCATAATAATCGAAACCTGTCCATCTAAAATGACCACTATGCCAAGGATTATCTCGCATTACTTCCCAATATTTTCTTGCAGAAACTCTTACAGTTGCATTGTCGTAAGACGAATTGAAACTTTGTTTTCTGTTTCTCCAATATTTAGGGTTGATACCTTCGTAAAAGAAAATTTCTTTTTCTGTTAAATTTGGCAATGGATATGTTCCTGGCAATTCATTGTCTCTCCACCAAGTTTGTGTTCTGTAATAGCCTCGAGTTTGCCATGTATGTGGAGCTTCTGTAGAAATAAATGGTTTGTCAAAAGTTTTACTTTCTATAAACGATTTTGTTTCAGAACCTCCATTTACTCCTGTAATATCCATGTCTTCAGGATTTCCTGCTCCTGAAGTAAATAAACGTGTTGGATCTAGTTTTTTTCCAAACTTTACCAATTCAGATCCAATTGGACTGTGAGTTTCGTTACCCAAACTCCATACAAAAATACTCGGGTGATTTCTATCTCTGGTAATCCATTCTCTAACATCTCTTTGCCACCACTCATCAAAAGCTTGTTTCCCATAATCTTGTGGTGCTTTTTTATGCCAACCATCAAAAATTTCATCCATCACTAACAAACCAATTTCATCACAGATATCATAAAACATTGGCGGAGTTGGGTTGTGAGAAGGACGAATGGCATTTATACCCATATCTTTTAAACTTTGCAATTTCCAACGTAACATTGACTTTGTCCAAGCTCCTCCTACAGGTCCACCTTCCCAATGTTCACAGACACCTTTTAGTTTTACATTTTCGCCATTCAACCAAAATCCTGTCTTTGTTTCCCATTTCACAGTTTTGAATCCGAAAGTAGTTTCAATTTCATCAATTACTTTTTTTCCATCTAAAATTTGAGTGACTACTTTGTAAATATTTGGGCTTTCTGGACTCCATAATTGTGGATTTTCTACTTCTAACTCAACAAATGGAGTTGTAGTTTTTAGTTTTTCACAATCGTTATTGATTTGATTTCCTGAAGGAGAGAAAATTTTAACTTCGTATTCTAATCCTTTTTGAAGGTTTGTAATTTCAGTATCAATAGTAACATTTGCTTTTTTATTAGCAATTGAAGGTGTTTTTATAAAAATTGAATTCGGTTTAAAATGAGTTGGATTCACTTCAATTAATTTTACTTGCGCGTAAATTCCACATGGATGATACCAACGAGCAGAAGGCTCTAAATTATTATCAACTCTAACAGCAATAGTATTTTTCCCTTCTTTTAAATATTTAGAAATATCATACCTAAAACTAATGTAACCATAAGGTCTTTTACCTAAATGATTGCCATTAACCCAAACCTCACTGTTCATATAGACTCCATCAAAATTGATATAGGTAACTTTTGAAAGACTTTCTTTTTTTACGCTGAATTCTTTACGATACCANCCAATTCCACCATCATGATAACCACCACCTTGACCTTGATCACCACCTTTTCGAACTCCTTTTTCGAATGACCAATCGTGTGGAACATTTAAGTTTTTCCATGTTGAAGTATCAAATTTTTCTTTGGAATATGAAACATTGTCTTCCAAAATAAAACTCCAATTGTTATTGAAATTGGTTTCATTTCTTTGCGCATAATTTGAGCTAACATATATTATAAAAAATAGTGTAAGTAGTATTTTATTCATCTAGTTATTACTTAAGAGGATAAGTATCAAACTTAAAATTAAAATAACAAAATCTAATCCTGTACTGTCAGGATAGTAAAGTATTACTTTTTCTACAATAAAATAGTTTGCAAAATTTAGTCTCTATAGATAAGTTTTAAATTTTTCTATGAATTCTGATGGAGTCATTCCATATTTCTTCTTAAAACATTGACTAAAATATTTTGGCCTTTTAAAACCAACTTTATAACTCACTTCTGAAATATTAAGTTTATTCAATTCAAGAAGTTTTGCTGCATGATTTAAACGTATTTCTTGAATAAAATCGTTTGGTGTAGCATCTGCCCAAGCTTTTATTTTAGTAAATAACATTGAACGACTAACTCCTAAATCTTCTGAAAATTGGGTGATATTAAAATCTTGATTAGAAACATTCTCTTTAACTATTTGAAATGCTTTTTCTAACAATTTTTGATCTAAAGATGTTAAAGAGACATCTAAGGATTCAAAACTACTGTCAGTAATAAATTTGTTTTTTAAATTTTGCTTGGAATCTAAAATATTTTTTATTTTCAATTTGAATTCCTTTAAAATAAATGGTTTGGTGATATAATCATCAGCTCCACTTTCTAAACCCTCAAACTTATAAATCAAAGATGATCTAGAGGTTAATAAAATTACAGGAATATGACTNGTTGCTATGTTCGTTTTTATTCTAGAACACAATTCTGTACCCACCATTTTTGGCATNATAACATCGCTAANTATTAAATCTGGCAGGTATTTAATTGCCATATCTAAAGCTATTTTACCGTTTTCTGCTTGTAAAATATTATATTTTTCTTTTAAAATTTCTTTAATAAAAGACCTAAGTACTACATTATCTTCAACAATAAGAATTGTGTATTTTTTTTCTTCTAAGATTAATTCTTCTAGATCTTTATTAATATATTCTGGAAAATCTATCTGAGTAACATATTGTGATACATCATCACTTTTCTTAAAATCTTTTAAAATTTCTTTTTTAGACAAGTGCTCTTTCCCAGTTTTTAGAGTTACTGAAAATTTAGCTCCATGAGGTTTCATATTAACCACAGATATATTACCATGATGAAGTTTTACAATATTTTTAGCTATAGCTAGTCCAATACCAGTACCTTTTATGTCATTTGATTCTGTTTGCTTATGCACAGCTACTTCAAAAAAGCGATCAAATATTTTGTCTATAAACTCATCTGAAATCCCAACCCCAGAATCTTCAACCTCTATAATAACTTTTCCGTTTTCTTGTTTTATTTTTACAAAAATAGCTCCACCCTTTTTTGTGTATCGAAAAGCATTTGAGATTAAATTATAGAAAACACGTTCTAATTTAAACCTATCATAATAGACTAAAATTTCATCTTCTGATGGTGAAAATTTGTAATTGTAATTTCCATCTTTAGCATGTTCTGTAAAAGATAAAAAGATTTCTTGTAAGAATTTAACAATATTTCCTTCAGCAGTTTTTAGTTGAAATTGATTACTTTCTAACTTTCTAAAATCCATTAATCTATTGATTAATCTTAATAGGTGGTTGGTACTACTTTCTATAATTTTTAATTTTTTATAGATATCACTAGGCCCTTTATAATTAGATAATATATTTTGAAGTGGTGCAGTGATAAGTGTTAAAGGAGTTCTAAACTCATGAGAAATATTTGTAAAAAACTGCAGTTTAACTTTATTTAATTCTTCATTTTTTTTGTGTGCAATATGTTCTAGCTCTAACTTATCTTTTAATCTAGATTTTGATTGAACAAACCAAATGAATCCATAAAAAAGACCAAAAAGAAAAATGATATAAAGTGTATATGCCCACCAAGTTTTCCAAGGTGCAGGATGAATTTTAATCTTAAGTTTAGTAAGTTTATTATTCCAAACATTATCATGGTTTGCAGCTCTAACCTGAAATTCATATATACCTGCATTTTGAAGTGTAAAAAACGCTTCTGTTTGTTTTGTAGACATCCAAGCATCATCTAAACCTTTTAAACGATAGGCGTATCTATTACCAGCAGAGTTTATATAATTTGGAAGTGCGTAACTTATAGAGAAATTAGAATTGTTATGATCTAATTCTAAGACATCAGTATATTTTAAACTTTTAGACAAAACACCTTCATCTCCGTTAATGGTAACTATTTCATTTTTAATTTTTAACTCAGATAATATTACTTTAGGCACTTTAGCTGTTTTAATCATCTTTTTTGGATTAAATGTGGTAACTCCATTTAAATGTCCAAAGTAAAATTGATCATCGAGTTTTAATCCAGAATTGTGTCTGAAATCATTGTTAATATTAATGTTATTTTGATTGTATAAAAAGCTTTTAGCTGTTTTCGGATTATATTTAATAATTCCTTTATCAGTACTCAACCATAAGTTTTCTTTATCATCTTCTAGAATAGCGCATACTGTAGAGAATTTATTTCTAGTAATTATTCGAACTTGTTTTACTTTTTTTCCTTCAATACGATATAAGCCTCTTGTAGTAGTACCCACCCAATTGATATTGTTAGAATCTGTAAATACAGTACTTATATTATAAGTTGAGAAAATTTTCTCTTTAAAATAATTTTTAATTTCTACATTACTTTTTTTATTAAAATTAATAGTAGATGCACCTCCTAAGCCTCCAATTAATGCATTACCATTTTTATCTATATGTATGCTTTTAATAATGTTAGTTGCAATTTCTAGTTTTGTATAAGCTTTTATTTCTTTGGTTATTAAGTTATAAATAACAAGTCCTTTTCCAAAAGTTCCAATAAACAAATTATTGTTAGCATCTTTTTTGATGTCATGAATGATAACATTTTCTAAATATTTATTCAACTCTTCAGAAATTATATCTTCTTGAATTCTTTTTGATTTAACATCATAAGTAATGATTCCTTTGTTTTGAGTTCCAATAAATAGTAAATTATTATTATTGAAATACAATGATTTAATAGGAGTATTTATATTTTTATCTAGGGTATTTATTCGGAAAATTTCAGAAATATCTCCTTTTTGGTCTAATAAATTTAATACACCTCCTTCTGTACCAAAGTAAATGTTATTATCAGAATCTGTTACAATATCATTGGTAATATTGTTGTACAAATTATTATTTTTAAGTTGTAAAAAGTTTTGATAGGATTTATCCCAAGTGATTATACCACGATTTTGTGTAGCCAACCACATAAAACCATTTTTATCTTTATAGATTCTTCTTATATAATTTTGAATTGAACCATTGTTTTCTCTATCATTCTCTTTTATAGAAATTGTTTTGTTTTCTGGAGTAACAATAAAAAGACCACTTGTTGTAGCTATCCATAAATTGTTATCATTATCAAATTCTAGGTCTCTTACATCTAAATTTTCAGGTATGTTTATTCCTTTTGGACGAACAAATTTTTCAGTTTTAATATTAAAAAATAAATACCCATCAAATTTAGTACCTAGACCAATAATATTTGGAGACACCTCTAAAATACTATTAATATTAAAATTTGTTCTCTTTTTATTTATTGTATATTCTTTAACAACAAACTTTTTATTTTTATCGAAAGCAACTTTAATAATACCTTTATTAGTTGCTAACCAGATTCTATTTTCCTTATCACGATATATGTCGTGTATTGATTTTGAATTTTTGTTGGAGTTTCCTTGTAAAAATCTTTTAAATCTGTCTTTCTTTTTATCATAAATAGAAACACCATTAGCTGTACCAAACCAAATATTACCTTTAGCCATTTCCAGACTACAAATAATTAAGCTGTTAGTTAATGAAAACCTATTAGATCTTCTGTAAAACCTTTCAAATACATCGTTTTTTGGGTCGTATCTATTTAAACCATTTATGGTTCCTACCCAAACATATCCATCCCTATCTACAAGTACATCATTTATTTCACTATTACTGATACTAAACTTATCTCTTGGAACATTTCTATAAACAGTAAATTCTTTACCATTATATTTATTTAATCCATTACTTGTACCAAACCAAATTTGCCCAAATTTATCTTCTTTTATTGATGTAATCGTATTGTTAGATAAACCATTTGATATATTAATATTCCTGAAATTATACTTATCTATTTGTGCAAATAGTAAGTTAGTAATCAAAAAGGAAAGTAATAAAAATAGTTTCTGTTTCATTAAAAAACTTATTTATAGCATATCTACTAAATATTTGAACAAGGTAAAAAATACATTTTAATTGATAACATTGTTCTTATAAAAAAAGGAAGCCTATTGGTCTTCCTTTTTCCTTTCTATTAATTCAAAAAATAATTGCTTAAAGAGATGTTCTCTCTATAAAACTGATTGGAATTTTTACTTTTTCTTTTTTCTTTTGTAATATCAAATTTGCTGCTTGTTCTCCCATCATTTCAAAATTTGTGGTTATTACAGTAATCCCCAATAGCTGTTTTAGAGGGCTATCGTTATAAGAAATTACACCAATATCTTTACCCAACTCATATTTACTGCTTTTTATCTTATTTACAACCTTTACTAAATCATTATCCTCTAAAGTAATAAATAAGTTTTTAGACGCTATCAAAGTTTGTGGAGTTACCTCCTCAATAATTTCAAATTTCAAATTATTTTGGACACAGTATTTTTTAAATCCAACTAATATACTTTTAGGATAGGGATAAAAAGATGTTCTAGGATAGACAATTGTTAATTTATTGTATTTAGATATTGTTTCTGATCCTTTATCTAGAGCTAAAATGATGTCATTTTTATAATCTTGACATACTTCATTAAAATCTCCTTCTATGTTATGATCACTATTATCTAATAAAATTAAATTTTCTTTAGGAATTTTATTTATAACTTTAGTTACTTTTTCTGTGGTATTAACATAAGCTAGATTATTATTTCTAAAATGTGGTATTATTATGAAGTAATCATAAGACTTCTCATATTTTTGCATTAATTCCAAAAATAAAGTTTCGTCACAGTGGTAGCTGTGTATATCTACCTTAGAACTGTCTCCTATTTCTTTTAAGAAGGAATTGTAGATCCTTATTTTATAGGGACTTAATTTATTAATGAGAAATAATATTTTAGGCTTTGAAATAGAATCTGTTTCTGCAATATAAGTTCCTTTACCATGAACTGATATTAATATCTTCTTTTTTTTTAGAACGCTATAAGCTCTCTCAACAGTATCCCTAGATAAATACTTTTCTTGACTAAGCTTGTTAATAGAAGGTATTCGGTCTCCAATTTTAATATTACCAATAGTAATATTATAAATTATTGCATCTATAATTTGTAAGTATTTTGGAGCAGCTGAGCTTGGGTCTAATTCAATTAAGTCTACCATGTTACATAATTTAAAATTACATAAATTTAAAA
>JGI26086J50260_1000509_pt1 | contig 25011 bp, 26 predicted proteins | sample SaaInl3SG_22_DNA_FD_50260 | JGI IMG/M metagenome (IMG submission 50260)
AGACCTGTGCCTGCAGACTTTGTTAGTCAAGCAATAACCAATATTATTCAAAAAGCTCTATCCTCAGGTGAAAAGGAGATTGATTCACGAACTCTTGGAGAATCAGTAATGCTCGAATTAAAAAGATTAGATAAGGTGGCGTACATTCGTTTTGCATCGGTATACCGTAGCTTTTCTGATGTTGAAGATTTTAGTAATGTAATCAAGGATTTGGATTAGATTGAATCAGGATCAGCTTGATTATTTTTTTATGTCAGAGGCACTTATTTTGGCTGAAAAAGGTAATAACGCATGCCACCCAAATCCTCGGGTAGGCGCAGTCATAGTCAAAGATAATCAAGTAATTTCGCGAGGATTTCATCAAAAATATGGATCCAAACATGCCGAGGTTGAAGCAATTCTTTCTTGTAAAGATCAAAAAAAATTAATAAATTCAACAATTTATGTAACATTAGAGCCATGCTCACATCAAGGAAAAACTCCACCGTGTGTCGATTTAATTATAGAAAGAAAAATCTCAAGAGTGGTTGTTGCAACATTAGATCCAAATCCTCAGGTTAATGGTGAGGGGATTAAACGATTAAAAATGGCTGGAATTGATATTACGATTGGTATCCTTGAAAGCCAGGCTAAAGAATTGAATCTTGGTTTTTTTTCAAGGATTCTTAATAACAGACCTTTCATAAGATCGAAAATTGCTTCATCTTTTGATGGCAAAACCAGCCTATCAAACAAAGTTAGTAAATGGATAACCAATAAGTATTCCAGAGAAAATGTCCAGCAAATCAGGGCCCAAAGTAGTGCGATTCTAACTTCGTACAAAACCGTAAATGATGACAACCCAAAACTGACTGTCAGAAGCCTGCCAGATGATGCNCAACCCATTAGATTTATTATGGATACNCATTTAAAAATAGATTTAGANTCGGATATCTTAAAACAAAAAAATGTTTATGTTTTGCACGGTGTTGATTTAAAAGAAAAACCTGATGTAGCTGCTATGTTTGTTAAGATAAAAATGAATGCGTCAGGACTCATTTTGTCAGAATGTATGCGTTTGTTTCAAANAATGGAAATTAATGAGCTATTGATTGAGGCAGGTCCGGGACTTAACGGAGTGTTTTTAAAAAATCANTTAATTGANGAGCTNATTGCTTTTCAGTCACCATCTGTGATGGGTGGNCAGTCTAATGAAATGTTTAATCAACCTGTTCTNNAAGATATGAAAANTAAGATTAATCTTAAGCTTCAGGATCAAAGATTTTTCAATAACGACCTACGATCAATTTTTAGGGTTAGTTATGTGGATTGATAGTCATTGTCATCTTGACTTCATCATCAATGAAAAAAACTCAATTGAAGAGCTAACTAAAATTAACAACCCCAACATTGATTATATTATTTGTCCATCAGCCGATGATAGTAGTTTTAAAAAACTTATCGATTTGAATAAAAGAAATTCCAAAATCCAATATGCATTTGGATACCACCCACTTTTCTTAGAAGGTAAAGATCCAGATATTATTCAAAAACTTGTTGTATACATCGAGGAATATAATCCAATTGCAATTGGCGAAATTGGTTTGGACTTTTATGTCAAAAACTTTAACAAAAATAAACAAATATTTTTTTTTGAAAAACAGCTTGAGTTAGCCAGTAAATATAATTTACCAGTAATTCTTCATGTAAGGTCAGCGATTGATAATGTAATAAACATTCTGAAGCGCTTTCCCAGAATAATTGGGGTTGTGCATGCTTTTAATGGTAGTTTTCAGCAAGCTGAGATTTTGATAGACATGGGTTTTAAGCTTGGATTTGGCGGCGCTATGACATTTGAAAGAGCAAAAAAAATTAGAATGTTAGCGAAAGAATTGCCTTTAAACTCTATAGTTCTAGAGACAGATGCACCCGATATGAATCCAGCATGGCTTAACCCGCAAGAGTCAAACCATCCAAGTCAAATTCAGTTTATATCTGAATTTTTTTCAGAGCATCGCGGCTTATCGCTAAATGACTTATCATGGCAATTAAAAAAGAATATTAATGAAATTTTTGTTTTTAATAAGGCTATTGTATGAAAGTAGCAGATAAATATTATCAGACGATTTACGCTCATAGCCATATAGGAGTTGTTGAATTTATTGATCAAACTAAATTACCCTATGAATTTGAGTTAGTTTCGACTGATGATTATTTAGTGTTAATAACAGCCATTCGAACTATGCAGGTTAGAGGTGCTCCAGTAATTGGAATTTGTGGCGCACTGGCCTTGGTCTTGGGTACTCAATGTGATTCGTCAAATTCAAATATTGAACATTTAGCTAAGCAGATTATTTCATCAAGACCTACAGCCGTTAATTTATATTGGGCAGTAACAAAAATAAAAAATTTTTTATTGAATACGCCAGAGGATCAACGAAAAAAAAATGCATGGAATTTTGCTGAAGACTTAATTCAAAGTGATATTCGTGCAAATAAACTCATTGGTGAAATCGGATCAGAAATTATTCATAAAAGTCTTGATAGGCCTTTTAATATTTTAACTCATTGTAATGCTGGTTGGCTTGCTACAGTTGATTATGGAACTGCATTAAGTCCAATTTTTCATGCATTTGAACAAAAGAAGAATATTCATATATGGGTTGATGAAACCCGACCAAGAAATCAGGGACTGTTAACTTGTTGGGAGTTAAAAAACCTCGACATTCCACATACTTTAATTGTAGACAATGCAGGCGGTTTATTAATGATGCAAGATAAAGTTGATCTTGTTATAGTAGGCGCAGATCGAATTTCAACTCAAGGGTATGTGTGTAATAAGATTGGTACCTATTTAAAAGCATTAGCAGCGTTTGATCAAAAAATTCCTTTTTATGTTGCAGCCCCCATATCAACGATTGACCCCAAATTTGATCATGATGTTAATTTTGAAATAGAAGCAAGAGACCAGATGGAAATAAAACAAATTCATGGAGCATCTAATGACGGAAAAAGAACTTCAATCTATTTTCCAGATTATGAAACATATAATCCAGCTTTTGATATCACTCCACCACATTTAATTTCTGGGATTATTACAGAAAAGGGAATTTTTAAACCCTCAGAGCTAAAAGGATTGTTATGATTTCAATTCAACAAGAGATATGCAATTTTTCAAAAAAATTAATTGATCAGGGCCTGAATCATGCGGCTACAGGGAATATCAGTGTCAGGGAGGAAGATTTTTTTTACATAACGCCCAGCGGCATTCCTGGCGATCTCCTTACATCAAAAGATATTGTTAAATGTAAGATAGGAATTAACGAAAAAGAAATTTCAGAGATGTCGTTAAAACCATCAAGCGAGTGGCAATTTCATCAAGATATATATTTCAAACGAGATGACGTTCAAGCCATCATTCATACGCATTCTTGTTACGCGAGCGCAGTAAGTGCTCTAAGGGATAGTATTCCTTCATTTAATTATATGGTTGCACTTTTTGGGGGTAAAACGATTAATTGCTCTGACTATGAACTGTTTGGAACAAAACAACTTTCGAATAAAATATTAAAAGCTCTTGGAAGTCAAAAAGGTTGCTTAATTGCTAATCATGGTTCGGTTGTTGTATCGGAAGACTTAGAAAATGCTTTTTATTTAAGCCAGGAGCTTGAACATCTAGCAAAACAATATCTTGAGTTAAAAAAAATTGGCGAATTTACTCTTTTAACAGACTTGCAAATGGATGATGTGCTGAGTAAATTTTCTAATTACGGCCCTAAAAAATTCTAAAAATTAAATTGATTGTCGGAATGCTTTCATTCCAGTAAAATGGTTATCCGTCAGTAAAACAAAGCAGAATTCAATGACCAAATACATTTTCGTTACTGGCGGCGTTGTTTCATCACTCGGAAAAGGTATAGCCGCCGCAAGTTTAGGTTCTATTTTAGAATCTAGAAAACTAAAAGTTTCTATGATGAAGCTTGATCCTTACATTAATGTTGACCCAGGAACAATGAGCCCTTTTCAGCATGGTGAAGTTTTTGTAACGGCTGATGGAGCAGAAACAGATCTTGATCTTGGTCATTACGAGAGGTTTGTTACCTCGAAAATGACAAAAAATAGTAATTTCACTACCGGACAGATATATGATTCAGTCATAAAAAAAGAACGTCGTGGTGAGTATCTAGGAAAAACAGTTCAAGTAATACCTCATATTACAGATGAAATTAAACTTCAAATCAAAAAAGGCGCCGAAGGCTCTGATGTCACAATTGTTGAGGTTGGTGGAACGGTTGGCGATATCGAATCACTCCCTTTTTTAGAAGCAATCAGACAAATGGGTTTTGAGGAAGGAAGAAATAATGCCTGTTATATTCATCTTACTTTACTTCCTTATATTGCCGCTGCTGGTGAACTTAAAACAAACCAACTCAACACTCTGTCAAAGAGCTTAGAGAAATAGGAATTCAGCCAGATTTATTGTTATGCCGATCCGAGACAGAAATACCCATTGAAGAAAAAGATAAGATTGCCTTATTTACCAATGTTCCAAAAGATTCAGTCATCTCTTGTTTAGATGCAGATTCTATTTATAAAATTCCAAATATGCTTCATGCTCAAAATATTGATGACATTGTATGTAGGGTATTAGAAATTGACTCTCCTAAAGCTGATTTATCTGACTGGGATAAGATAACTAAACTTATTGAAAATACTGAGATTGAAATCAAAATTGGTTTTGTAGGCAAGTATGTTGATTTAACAGAGTCCTATAAGTCATTAACCGAAGCATTAAATCATAGTGGATTTCATCATAAAGCAAAAGTCACTTTAAATTTTATAGATTCTGAAAAACTTGAATCGGATCTCTCTCCGTTAAAAAATATTGATGCAATTCTCGTTCCCGGTGGTTTTGGTAAGCGTGGTACAGAAGGAAAGATTATGGCGATTCAGTTTGCTAGAGAAAATAAAATACCTTTTCTTGGCATATGTCTAGGGATGCAACTAGCAGTTATAGAGTATNCAAGAAATAAGGCGGGNCTCCAAAAAGCTAATAGCACAGAGTTTGATTTGAATACNCCTGATCCTGTTGTTGGTTTAATAACAGAATGGAAAGATCGTACAGGNGATATTGTTAAGAGGNACAACAGNTCGGATCTTGGTGGGACTATGAGGCTTGGCTCGCAAGCTGCTTTAATCAAAGAGAGTACTATTGCCCACGAAATATATGGTAATGAAGTAAATGAAAGACATAGGCATCGTTATGAAGTTAATAATAAATATATCGATACTCTCGAAGCGGCCGGTTTAATTTTTTCTTCAAAAACAAAAGATGATGACTTGTGTGAAATTGTAGAGTTACCGAAAGCAGAGCACCCATGGTTTTTTGCCTGTCAATTTCATCCAGAATTTACTTCCAACCCAAAGAATGCACACCCATTGTTTTTAGATTTTATTAAACATGCTGTTAAATTTAGTAAGGAAAAAAAATGAAATTATGCGGATTTGATATAGGTCTTGATCAACCCTTTTTTTTAATTGCTGGTCCTTGCGTAATTGAAAGTGAGGAGATGACTTTAAATGTCGCTGCTCAGTTAAAAAAAATAACAAATGACCTAGGTATAAACTTTATCTTTAAGTCATCCTTTGATAAGGCAAATAGAAGTTCGAATAACACATTTCGGGGGCATGGTATTGATAAAGGGCTTAGAATTCTCGAAAAAGTAAAGCGGGAATTAGAACTGCCAGTATTAACCGATATTCACACAGAAGAGCAAGTTCAAGCAGTCTCTGAAGTGGTGGATGTTCTGCAAACCCCAGCTTTTCTTTGTAGACAAACAGACTTTATAAATGCAGTGGCTCGATCAGGGAAACCAGTCAACATAAAAAAAGGTCAGTTTTTGGCACCGCACGATATGACCATGGTTGTTAATAAGGCAAAAGAGGCTAATGGTGGATTAGATAATATTATGGTGTGTGAACGAGGTGTCTCGTTTGGTTACAACACATTAGTTTCCGATATGAGATCTCTTTCAATTATGAGAGAAACTGGCTGTCCAGTGATATTTGATGCAACGCATTCTGTTCAGCAACCTGGAGGTAAGGGAGATAGAAGTGGAGGTCAGAGTGAATTTGTGCCTTTGCTATCTCGAGCAGCAGCAGCAGTTGGTATTTCCGGTATTTTTATGGAAACTCACCCAGACCCTAAAAATGCATTATCTGATGGCCCCAATGCAGTTACTTTAAGTGACATGCCAAATCTATTAGCCACATTAAAAGATATCGATGCTTTAGTAAAAAAAATTAAGTAAATTAAATAAAAAAAAGGTAAGTAATGACAATTATTCATAAGATAAAAGGAAGACAAGTTATTGATTCAAGAGGAAATCCAACTGTTGAGGCTGATGTTATTTTAGAAAATGGCGTTATAGGCAGGGCTATAGTACCTTCAGGGGCATCTACCGGCTCAAAGGAGGCGATTGAGCTTAGAGATGGAGATAAATCTATATATTTAGGTAAAAGCGTTATTAATGCGGTCAATTATGTAAACAAAGAAATAAATGAAATACTGATTGGAGCAGATGTATCAGACCAGAGTTTAATTGATAAAAAGCTAATTGAATTAGATGGAACAGAGAATAAAAGCAAACTAGGTGCTAATAGCATGTTAGCCGTTTCAATGGCCACAGCCCGTGCATATGCAAATTTCTTAAATAAACCGCTGTATCAAACAATATCGAAAAATAATACCTTTTCGCTACCAACTCCAATGATGAATATTATCAATGGAGGCGCACATGCTGACAATAGTGTTGATATGCAAGAGTTTATGATTGTTCCGGCGGGATTTAAAACATTTTCAGAGGCAATTCGCTGCGGGGCTGAAATCTTTCATGCATTGAAGAATAATTTATCAAAAAGAAATATGATGACAACCGTAGGTGATGAAGGTGGATTTGCCCCCAATTTGTCTTCTAATGAAGAAGCAATAGAGCTGATCATGGAATCTATTGAAGATGCTGGATACCAAGCTGGAAAACATGTTTTTATTGCTCTTGATTGCGCTTCGTCAGAATTTTATAGTGACGGACTGTATCATTTAGAATCTGAAAATATTAAACTTAATTCGACAGAAATGGCAAATTACCTTGAGGCNTGGTGTGATAAATACCCTATCATAAGTATTGAAGATGGAATGGATGAGAATGACTGGGACGGATGGAGGTTGTTAACGGAAAAAGTTGGNAAAAAAATTCAGCTGGTNGGAGATGATCTNTTTGTCACCAACCCAAAGATCTTAAGGGATGGAATTAATAAAAAAATTGCAAATTCCGTACTCATAAAAGTAAACCAAATAGGTACATTATCCGAAACGTTGCAAACCATAGAGATGGCTCAGGAGAATAAATATACCGCAGTCATTTCTCACAGATCTGGAGAAACCGAAGATACAACCATTGCTGATTTAGCGGTTGGAACGAATGCAATGCAAATTAAAACGGGATCAATGTCCAGGTCTGAAAGAACAGCAAAATATAATCAATTGTTGAGAATTGAGGAGGAACTTGGCGATAGTGCCTCTTATGCTGGACTAAAAGCGTTTTATCAACTAGAAGAATGAAGCTTCTATCTTTAATTTTTACAGCGTTAATTCTACTCTTACAGTATCCGCTGTGGTTCGGAAAGGGCGGGTGGATGAGTGTTATTTCTCTTCAAAAACAAATTGATCAGCAAGTTGTGATTAATAATAAAATACAAAATGAAAATGATGTCTTAAAGGCTGTTGTATATGATTTAAAGCATGGGTCAGAAGTTATTGAGGCAAAAGCAAGATTTGATCTTGGATTAATCAAGCCTAATGAAACATTCTTTTTGGTTATTGGGAATACTAATTAACCTGTAAATGACTTGATACCGCCTATTAATTGGTCGTTGATTGTAAGACTTTTTGTTTCATTTTCAGCAGTAGTCTCAAAAAGGATATATGTATTATTATTTAGGTATGATGACATAACTAAAGTCCCAACCTTTTTTCCATCAAATTTAACTTCTGTTCCTGGTGGGGCAGATAATTGACTACCAATGATGCCAAAATAAGATCGATGTTTAGGTTTTCCAAGATAATGGGTTCGAGCAATAATTTCCTGCCCTGTGTAACACCCCTTTTTAAAGTTTATAGCATTTATTAAATCAAGATTACATGTATGAGCTAAAAATACCTCCTGCGTTTCTTTCGTTATAAAGGGAATACCTGATTTTAAATCTTCAATAATCCAGGAAGATGCGTCGATCGAGATTTCATTATAGTCTATAAATTCTTCATGAATAATAAGGAATCGAGCTTTGTCTCCAGGGATCTTAATGGTTATTTTATTGTTTGAAAAAGAATGATAACTAAAGTCATTTTTAATTTCTTTTAAACTTTTATCGACTGGTTGATCAAATGATCCATATATATTAATTTTTTCATCAATTGATATAGAGACATCAGACCTTAAAATATACATGTTAAGTTTTTTTTGTATTGATTCGGCTATTGCTTTTGGGCATATAAGAAAATATGCACCATTAAATTTTAAAATATAAAAAAAAGCGAACAATCTACCTTTTGGGTTACATAGCCCAGAGTAAATAAATTTTTCATTTGCCAATCTAATATCGTTAGTTAGCTGACCCTGAAGAAAATTTTCACTGTCTTTACCCTCAACTTTGATTGCAGAAAAAAAATGTTCGAGAAGATTTATGATCATTTTGAGAATCGACTTAAAAATACTCTGAAGCTTGATTTGGATATAAAGCGCGCTATAAATAATAATAACGCCAATCCAGCTAAAATAGGCTGTAGGCTAAATTTTGCAGAAGATTTCCATGCTGGAGGTTGTTGTTTCATTGCTTTGGTTATGTTTTTAAAACTATCACCTTTAATGTAGATTCCATTAATCTCAGTTGACAATTTTTTTAAGTACTCTTCATCTAATTTTGATAAATATCTATCACTTGTTCCAGAAGCTACGTTGTTATCTCGGGCTCCAATATTAGATTCTGATATTTGAGCAATCCCAGGTTGAAGAGCAAAGCTTTCATTCGACCAATAGCCTATTAATTGATTCTTATTATCAAATTTTGGAATAGGTGTACCTTCATTGGAGCCTACTCCCACATACAACCAATCCTTGCCACCTTGGAACTGTTCCAGATTGCGTGTATTAAACGCGTGCAGTTTTGGTGCCTCTTCTCCATCTGTAAAAAATATGACTTGAGCAGATTCAGGAAAGCTTCTTATGAGTCTTGCAAGATTAACTGTTGACTCTCTTATTCTCGTATTGCCAGACCATGTTGATCGCCAATCAAGTTTCGATATTGTCGTGTGAATGTTACTAAAGTTGCTACAAACCTCAATTGGAGAATATGTTGCAGATACTGAAACTCCAGCAAACATTCCAATGCTTACCTTGGTTCCACATGGAAAATAATCGAGAAGTCGATACATAGTTTTTTTGGTGTATTCAAGCCTAGAAATTTTCTTATTACCGTCAGACATATCTTCAGTATTCATACTCTGAGAAATGTCGGCAATAAGAATATAGTTGTATCGTGATTGTTTAATTGGCAATGAAGGATTAAGGATAGCAATTACTAAAAGTAACAAGCTAATCAAAAGAAAAAGGTCACTCCTTTTATTAAATTGTTTAAAAAGCTTTCTCATATGCTACCTACGGAAGACCTACGGGGATATTCCCATTATCAAACCAGGAGAGTCTGAATCTCCAACCCCAGGTGTTGGATCAGGTGGGAGCATGGTTAGGAGTCGGTCAAGATTATGTTTAGCATCCCAATAATACGGTTTGAATTTAAGCGACTGCTTGTATGCTTTAGCTGCTTGCTGGAAAAGATACTCAGCTTCATCGCGAACCGTCATGCTTGTTCCATTAATTAAGAGTCCCCTCTTAAAAAAAATGTTACCAATATTATATTGAATGGCAGATTTTTGATCTAAATTTGCATTTTTCATTAAGTTGTTAAATAAGATAGTTGATTCTTTAAACATTTCTTTTTTTGCTAGCCAATAAGCTGTGGCATATCTTGCTTCAAACGACTGTTCAAAAAAAGATGGATTTTCACCTTTAGCGATTTCATTATTGAATTTATTTGTTTTAAATAAATAAAAGCCTTGCAAGCAAATATTTAAAATACTAATGATCAATATAAAAGTGGCTATTGCAGATAGATACTTTATGGTGAATAAATTTTTTAATTTGATAATCATCGTTTAATTTCTATTAATTTTAATAAGAATAACAAAAAAGTCATAAAAAATGCAGCTATTAAAAAGTGCTTGGAAAAGTCTTTTCCTGGAATAATTTCTTTATAAAAGATCTGTTTTTTTTCTTTAAGGTTAATATCTTTAATGGCCTTCTCTAGTGACTCAGGATCTTCGGCCTCATAAGCCTGAAATGGAGACCTAAATGTTTTGAAGTATTCATACAATTCCAGCTGAGGAGGCATCTGTGTCTCATCAACATGTTTAAAATCTTTATCAAAAATACTGATCCCTCCTGGCTGTCTCAGTACAATCCAATATAGACCAATATCAAAGCGATCAAACCAATCTAATATCTTTTGTTGAGTAGGAGCATCAATTCTTCCAGCTCCGTCTGATAGCAAGATAACCGCTCTTGATCCTGAGTCTTCAACTTTAGCAAATAATTCAGATACACTCGTAAGGCCGGCACCAATATTTGTTTGGAATAGGGCATTACCCGCGGTGGCATTAACCGCTCCTGTAATTGCTTCTTTATTTTGCGTTAACGGTAAAACAAACATTGCGGAATTACTAAATGTGATCACCCCAATCATGTCATTTTTTCGAGATTCCACAAAATTTGAAATTAACCTTGCTGCAGCCGCTGATTTGGTTTCGCCAATTCCATTATCATCATTTGTTGTTGATCCTGAAAAAGGATCATCCATCGATGCGCTTCTATCTAGGACCAGACCAATTTGTGAACCTACCCCAACTTTGGTAACTTCTTGCTGATTTTGATGAGGCGAGGAAAAATAAATTATAAGAAATAGAATTATTAGACTATTAAATAATTTTATAAGTATCGATAAAAAATTTGATGACGAGTCATTGGGAAGTAATTTATTCCATGAGTAAAAGTTTCTTGTTATGGTTTTAAATAAAAATGGTACCAAGGCCAGTGGAATTAATAAAAGAAATAATGGATTTGAAAAATACATCTTAAATTTTTATCAAGTTAATATCAGCCGACTTTATGGGAAGTTTTTTTTCACATAAGTGACAATGAAAGCAAAATTTTAAGAGCCAGGAAAAAATCTCACCATCATTTTTAAGAGCTTTATTAAAAAGCATATTATTTGAGATTTTAAAAAATACTTTTAGTTCGGTATCAATATTTTTAAAAGAGGGATTTTGTTTGTAGAGATCATTGAGATTTTTTTCAAAAATACTTGAGTTAGAGATCTTATTTAAACCTTGATGGAGCTCAATGATTAATTTATCTGTTTCGATGTTCGATNGTTTTTTATATTTTTTATAAACAGGTAANAANATCTTCTTAAATCCAGGAAGTATTGTAAAGCGNGTATATACATAAAAAAGAAAGATAATNGATATTATTGCCATCAAGATACTTTCTATAATCAATTCTTTATATTTTTCTTTNTTGATTAACAAAGGGCCCCTAAAGTCNCTCATATCCTCTTCAACCTTAATATCACCAAAAATTGCTATTGGAGACACGGCTATGGTCAGTTCTGGAACTCTTATCTTGAGAATTTCTTCAGGTTTGTTTTTGTTAATAACCCTATAATAGTCGGCGGTTATAAAAGCTGGCTTTGCTACAACATTGTTTGTGAAAATTTGATATGTTAGGTCAAGTTTGTGTATATTATTTTGGTTTGTTTTTTTTACTTCTTGTAACGTTATTCCAAGCAATTGTCCGCGATATCTTTTTTCATAACCAACAATCGGGAGAGATTCTTCGATTAAGCTATAGGGCTCATTAACTATAAGATTGATTTGTCTTTTTATAATGTCTCCCACATGGTAACCAACTTTTTGATCAGGTTCGGTTATCGATAACTTGAAATACTTTTCATTAAGATCAGGAAAATTTTTGGGATCTTCAAATGCAAACAAATTAACGTTTAGAATTATTAAAAGAAATACAAGCCTATGCATGGTAATACTCATTAAAATATTGTGTCATATGATCTGGGTTAAATTTATCGGTTACAAAAAAAGGTGGCGCGTCAAAACGGTTAAAAATCGTTGTTAGATTATTTTTTTGGTTCTCAAACATTTTTGCAATTTTTTTTGCTAACCTTTTTCTCATCAGAACGGTTTTTTCTTCAAATGTTTCCGGATCTGTTAGTGTGGTTATCCCAAAACGGGGTAGATCTTTAAACTCTTTTTCATCCCAGAGAATTATTGGAATAACAGTATGTTTTTTGGTGTTGCTTAGGAAGTTGATAATATGCTCATTTGGCATATGAAAGTCAGATATTATAAAAATTAACGTATGGTCTTTTGGGAGTAGACTATGTAATTTGGTGATGGCACTTGAATCTTTATTTTCAGGTGTGTAATCTTTCATTTCTTTAATTAATGCGTCTACGCGGTATGGTTTGTAAGATAATGGTGAAGTCCATTCTTGGGGTATATCATTATTAAATCCTACAAATCCAATAGCATCACTGTTTCTGTAAGCTGAATTTCTAATAATCTGGGCAATTAGACTAGACTTACAAATTTTATTTTCATGCTCGTTTCCGAACCTCATGCTTGAAGAAAGATCAGAAAATATCATTACCGGAGAAGCGCTTCTTTGATTGAAAATTCTTACGTAAACCTGATCCATTGGGTCCTTCATTGTCATTCTTAAATCTATTCTTCTTGGGTCGGGATAATCAAGAAGATTAGAATGGCCTGCAAATTCTATTCCCATTCCTCTTTGATCCGATTTGTGATTTCCAGGATGAATCCCTCTTGATTTCCAATTAATATGATAATTAAAAAAGTCGATTATCATTTTTAATGAGCGCTAACTTTATTGATTATTTCAGTTGTTAACTCTCGAGCGATTTCTGTTCTGCGAAGCTCATAAACAGGGTTGAATACTAGTCTGTGAGCAATAGTTTCATGGAAAATCTGATGGATATCTTCAGGTAATACTGAGGATCTATTATTCATCCATGCATTAACTCTTGCGCATTTCATCATCATGCTAATTCCTCGCGGACTGGATCCAGAGATAATTAAACGTTTAACGTCGATGTCAGATATTTTTACGTTAAAGCTGGAAGGGTTTATGGTTGCTTTCCATAAATTTAAAGCATATTTTTCAAGTTCCTGGGTCGCATCAACATTCGATTGAATTTCTGCAGCCACATCATTAAGTTCGTTAAAATTTAAAATATCTGGCTCAACTTGACTAATCAACTTATCAGCGTTGTGGAATTTTGTATCGAAAATTAAATCAGTCATGAGTTTATCGTTAGAAGGAATTACGATCGGAATCTCCATCATAAATCTATCTCTGGCTGCAGAGGGTATTTCAAAAGTCTCCTCTTTTTCCACTTGATTACGATCAGCAAACACAACTAGATGTGGAAAATGATATTCTTTATTAAATGCTGAGAGGGTTTTTTCAGCCATAATTCTGAGCATAAGAGAGTGAACTTGTGGTCGAGCTCTATTAATTTCATTAAAAAAGAAAATACTTAAATCTTCACCTGATCGTAAGAACAGGACCCTTGTCAACATGCGGCTTGCCATCATCTCCAAGGTAGGTATGATAAATCAAATCATTAGGCATTAAGTCAATCGTACCTTCAATTCTTTCATATCCTCCACCAATGCCTCGAGCAACAGCTCTCAGCATTGTTGTTTTTCCAACACCAACATCACCCTCGAGAAGAACATGGCCTCTCGCAAAAATTGAGATTAGGATTAGTCTAATTGGGTTGTCTTGTCCTAAAATTACATTCGTAATTTCTTTTTCTAAATGTTTTGCACTTTTTAGCCAATCAGCTAGGTTTTTTTTAGCCATTATTGTCACTTTCCTTTGTTCTTAAAAATTTATACATTAAGGCATTTAATGAATTTTATTGTTTATAATGTTGTTATTACATTTAAGAAATATAACATGACACAAAAAAATAGCTATACATACAATGAATTAATTGAGTGTGGAAAAGGAAATATGTTTGGTTCAGGTAATGCTCAGTTACCACTTCCTCCGATGTTAATGTTTGACAGAATTATTGAGATTAGTGATTCTAAAGGTGAATTTTCCAAGGGTTACATTAAAGCTGAGATGGATATAAATCCAGATTTGTGGTTTTTTCAATGTCACTTTGAAAATGACCCTGTGATGCCAGGGTGTTTAGGTTTGGATGCGATGTGGCAATTGGTAGGGTTTTTTCTTGGTTGGAAAGGTGGCGAAGGCAAAGGTCGTGCACTGGGTAGCGGTGAAGTCAAATTTACAGGGCAGGTATTACCCAAGGCAAAAAAAATTACTTATCACATTCATCTTAAAAGGGTAATTATGAGGAAATTGGTAATGGGTATTGCTGATGCTAAAATGGAAGTGGATGGAAGAGTCATCTACGAAGCTAGTGATTTAAAAGTTGGTTTATTTAAATCTACGGAAAATTTTTAAGGAATATTGTGCGAAGAGTTGTCATTACAGGTTTAGGAATTGTTTCAAGTTTGGGTAACAATCAGAATGAGGTTAAGGATAGCCTTTTTAACGGAAAATCAGGAATTACCTTTCAACAAGAATATAAAGATCGCGGACTAAGGTCTCAAGTTGCAGGATCAGTAAATATTAATTACGAGGAAATGATTGACCGAAAACTTTTACGATTTATGGCAAAGGGCCATGCTTATGCGTGGATTGCTATGCAAGAAGCAATAGCAGATTCAAAACTAACGGACTCTGATGTTTCTAATAATATGACCGGCTTAATTGTTGGCGCGGGAGGTACATCAACAGAGTCGATGCTATCTGGAACAGAAGTTTTAAAAGAAAAAGGTATCCGAAGAGTCGGCCCCTACATGGTAACAAAAACGATGTCTAACGGAGTCGCAGCATGCTTGGCGACTGGCGCAAAAATTAAAGGAATTAACTATGCGATTAGTTCAGCTTGCTCAACTAGTGCACATTGTATAGGCAATGCATTAGAGCAGATCCAAATGGGCAAACAAGATATCATTTTTGCTGGAGGTGCTGAAGAGGAACATTGGACAATGAGTTATTTATTTGACGCGATGGGCGCCATGTCTTCGAAATATAATGATACTCCTGAAAAAGCCTCTAGAACTTATGATAAAGACAGAGATGGATTTGTTATAGCAGGTGGAGCCGGAATTGTTGTTTTAGAGGAATACGAGCATGCAATAAAAAGAGGGGCAAACATCTATGCAGAGCTTGTTGGTTATGGAGCAACTTCTGATGGGCATGACATGGTAGCACCAAGTGGAGAGGGTGCGGAGCGATCCATGAAGATTGCATTAGGCAATAATACTAAAAATGTTGATTATATAAATACACATGGCACAAGCACACCGGTTGGAGATGTTGTTGAGGTTCAAGCAATTCATAATGTATTTGGAGGGGGTGATTATGGACATATGCCATTAATTGCATCAACTAAATCACTATCAGGACATGCATTAGGGGCTGCAGGAGTAAACGAAGCAATTTACTCATTAATAATGATGAAAAATAATTTTATAGCTGCCTCAGCTAATGTCGAAAATGTTGATGAAAATTTAGCTGAAGTTCCAATTGTTACAGAAGCGCTCAAAGATAAAGAGCTTAAAGTTATAATGTCAAACAGTTTTGGTTTTGGTGGAACAAACGCTACCCTTGTATTTAAAAAACTTTAACTGAGTTTGACTAGTATAGCTACTTCTCTATCTTCTGATAGCACTATGTTAAAAGTTCTGTAAGCTGATTCGCTTGTCATAAATTCAAAACCAATCTGTTGCTCAATTATTTCTGCGTAATTCTCAATAGATTTCATTTCACAATTATCTTTTGATGCAATTATAATTAATTCCAGTTTTTTTGAATTATGTTTGCTTAAGATTAATTTGTTTATTTGATCCACTGATGATTTACCAATTTTTATAATTTCATCATTGAAGATTAGTATAGATTCTGTATATTTATTATTCTTAATTTTTAACCAATTTTCTTCATAGGCACTGATATAATTAGAATTATCATCTGTCATTTCGTGAAATTTCATAGGGTGACTTTTTAAGTTGTTATTTATTTATTATAAAGAAATTTAAAGTGAAACAAATTTTAAAATCCAATAAACTTGATGATGTATGTTATGACATCCGCGGACCCGTTCTAGCTCATGCTAAGTCCATGGAGGAAGCTGGCCATAAGATTATTAAAATGAATATTGGTAATCCAGCAGCATTCGGTTTTGAAGCTCCTGATGAGATAACTCAAGACGTAATCCGAAATATGTCAAAAGCCTCTGGATATACTGAAAGCCATGGGTTTTTTGCGCCAAGAAAATCAATCATGCATTACACGCAAGAAAAAAATATTATCAATGTAGATGTTGACGATATTATTATCGGTAATGGTGTTTCTGAATTAATTGTAATGGCTATGCAAGGGCTTATTAACAATGATGATGAAGTGTTAATCCCTATGCCAGATTACCCATTATGGACTGCTGCTGCTAAACTTGCAGGTGGCCGGCCTGTGCATTATATTTGCGACGAAGATTCTGGTTGGTATCCTGACATTGATGACATAAAGTCTAAAATTTCAAAAAAAACTAAAGCTATTGTGGTTATAAATCCTAATAACCCAACAGGAGCTCTTTATCCTAAAGCAGTTTTGGAGGAAATAATCGAAGTTGCTAGAGAGCATGACCTTATTATAATGGCAGATGAAATTTACGATAAGGTTATTTATGATGAAAAAAAACATATTTCTATCGCATCATTAGCAGATGATATAGTTTTTGCAACATTCAACGGTTTATCAAAAAATTATCGCGCATGTGGTTATAGAGCTGGATGGCTTGTTTTATCTGGCGACAAAAAAAGAGCTGCTGACTATATGGAAGGGTTAAATATGCTTGCTTCCATGAGGTTATGCTCTAATGTTCCTGGTCAACTTGCAATCCAGACTGCTCTAGGAGGCTATCAAAGTATTAATGATCTGGTTGGAATTAATGGAAGACTGTATCGCCAAAGAGAGTTGGCTTATGATTTAGTGACTTCAATTCCAGGGGTTAGTTGCGTTAAACCAGATGCAGCAATGTATTTGTTTCCAAAATTAGATCCAAAGAAATATCAAATTGACAATGACCAAAAACTAATTTTAAAAATTTTAATGGATACTAAAGTTTTGCTGGTTCAAGGAAGCGGATTTAATTGGCAAGATAAGAATCATTTTCGTGTTGTTTTTCTTCCAAATGAAGATGATCTGAAAATTGCTTTTTCGAGATTAAATGAATTTTTTACAAGTATGGGTAAGTAATGACTAAAATTAAGATTGGAATCATCGGGTTCGGCACGGTTGGGTCGGGTGTATTTAAAGTTCTGAATGAAAATAAACAAGAGATTTTAGCGAAAACGGGAAAAACTTTTGAGGTAGTTTCAGTTTTAGATTTAGACAAAGAAAAAATTGAATCGATTACAAATAACCCGGAATTAATTGCCGACAGCTTTGATGATTTGTTGTCAAAATCTGATATCGTCCTTGAGCTGATTGGAGGGACTACTATTGCTTACGAGTTTGTAAAAAAAGTAATTCAAGCAAGTAAACCTATAGTTACTGCCAATAAAGCTTTAATTGCTCTTCATGGTAAAGAGCTTTTTACATTAGCTGAGTTAAATAATACAGTTATCTTATATGAAGCGGCCGTTGCAGGAGGTATCCCTATTATTAAAGCTGTTCGTGAGGGATTGGCCTCTAATAAAATTGAATGGGTAGCAGGTATATTAAATGGAACAACCAACTATATCTTAAGTGAGATGAAGAATAACGGATTGTCTTTTGATACTGCGCTCAAACAAGCACAAGAATTAGGATATGCTGAGGCAGATCCAACTTTTGATATTGAAGGTATTGATGCAGCTCACAAAATAACAATTATTGCGTCACTGGCATTTGGCGTTGCTTTAAATTTTAACTCTGTATATACCGAGGGCATTACCAAACTTCAACTAAAAGATGTAAATTATGCTGAAGGGTTAGGATACAGCATTAAGTTGTTAGGAGTGGCTAAAAAAAGTAATGATGGAATTGAAGTTAGAGTAAATCCCACCTTAATACCAAAAGAAAGGTTGGTAGCTAATGTTGACGGCCCAATGAATGCTGTTTTAGTTATGGGAAATATGCTTGGACCTACTTTATACTATGGTGCTGGTGCAGGCTCAGAACCTACAGCCAGCGCTGTGGTAACTGATGTTATCGATTTAGGAAGAGTAACAACTGATAGCAAACCTTCTTACAATGTTCCGGCTTATGGATTTCAAAACTCAGAAATCAAAGATTGTGAATTTTTAAAAATTAATCAAATTACTTCAGGCTATTATTTGCGAGCAAGCTTTGTTGACTCGGCTGGTGTGCTTGCAAAAATAACAAGCTTTTTTGCTGCAAAAAATTTGTCAATTGATGAGATGCATCAAAAAGTTTTAAAGAAAAATGAAAAAGAGAATGATGTCATCATCGTCATTAATAAGGCCAAAGAATTAGATATTGATATCATTATTGAAGAAATTCAATCAATGGAATCTAATGTTGGTAATGTCATTAAAATTAGATTAGAAAATTTATCAAAATGAAATATATATCGACGCGAGGAAAAGCTCCTAAAATTAAATTCAGTGAGACTTTGTTAACCGGTTTAGCCAATGACGGAGGACTTTATCTGCCTGAGAGCTATCCAAAATTAGATGAGATGGCTTTAAAAAATTTACGTTCCAAATCATACTCTGAACTAGCTTTTGAGATTATGAAATTATATGTTGATGATAACGATATTCCTCATCTCGATTTGAAGCAAATTATTGATAAAACTTATACTAAAAATATATTTTCCTATAATCGTGAAATTCAAGATCCTGCTGATATTACTCCAGCTACAAAGGTAAAAAATAATCTTTATATGTTATCTTTGTCAAATGGTCCAACATTGGCGTTTAAAGATATTGCAATGCAATTTTTAGGTAACATCTTTGAATATTTACTTAAGAAGAATAACCAACAGTTAAATATATTAGGTGCAACCTCAGGTGATACTGGATCTGCAGCAGAATATGCAATGATTGGAAAAAAGGGCGTTAATGTTTACATGCTCTCGCCACAAGGAAAAATGAGTGCTTTCCAAACCGCTCAAATGTATAGCTTGAATGAAAATAATATTTTCAATATTGCTATTCAAGGAGTGTTTGATGATTGTCAGGATATTGTTAAAGGCGTTTCCAATGATTTAAAATTTAAATCTAAAAATAATATTGGCGCCGTAAACTCTATTAATTGGGGCAGAATTATTGCTCAAATTGTATATTATTTTAAAGGTTACTTTGCTGTCACGAATAATTCAGATGAAATGGTTGACGTTACAGTGCCTTCAGGGAACTTTGGTAATATCTGTGCTGGCCATATTGCCAGAATGATGGGTCTCCCAATTAGAAGATTAATTGTTGCTACAAATGAAAATAATGTTCTGGATGAATTTTACAGAACTGGGGTTTATAAACCTAGAAGTTCAGATCAAACATTTCATACCTCAAGCCCCTCTATGGATATCTCAAAAGCCTCCAACTTTGAAAGATTTGTTTTCGACTTGCTCGATCGTGACGAAGAGCAGTTAAGAGATTTGTGGTCTAAAGTTGACAAAGGTCAAGGGTTTGACCTATCAATGACTAACTATTTTGGAAAAATTAAAAATTTTGGGTTTAGTTCATCTTCCAGTAATCACGAATATCGTGTAAAAATAATCAAACAGATGTTTGAAGAGTTTGGCTTAATTATAGATACACATACCGCAGATGGTTTTAAAGCTGCCTATGATCATATGGACGAGAGCAGTGATATAAAAATGATTGTTTTAGAAACCGCTCTTCCGACCAAGTTTGAAGAGACTGTTATTGAAGCTATAGGTCAAAAACCAAAAAGGCCAGCTGGTTTAGAAGATATCGAAAAGCTTCCACAGTTTTCTGTGAATATGGATAATAGTATTGAAAATGTTAAGAAGTTTATAGAGAGTCATTAAGTTAATGAAACAATATTTAGACTTATTAAATCATGTCTACAAAAATGGCACAAAAAAAGAGGATCGAACAGGCACTGGAACAGTATCTGTTTTTGGACATCAAATGCGTTTTGATTTATCAAATAACTTTCCTCTGTTAACTACAAAAAAAATACATTTAAAATCAGTTATTCATGAGCTATTATGGTTTCTTAAGGGGTCAACAAATATTAAGTACCTCAAGGATAACGGTGTTTCAATTTGGGATGAGTGGGCAGATAAGAATGGTGACCTTGGGCCAGTGTATGGCTCTCAATGGCGCTCATGGAAAGCTCATAATAACGTTACAATTGATCAAATAGAGAAATTATTAATTGATATAAAAAATAATCCAGACTCAAGACGATTAATTGTTTCTGCTTGGAATGTTGGCGAAATTGAAAAAATGAAACTACCTCCTTGTCATTGTTTTTTTCAATTTTATGTCGCCAATAACAAACTGTCATGCCAGCTTTATCAACGAAGTGCTGATATATTTTTAGGCGTACCCTTTAATATAGCCTCTTATGCGTTGTTGACTTTAATGATTGCTCAGGTAACCAATTTAGAACCTGGGGAATTTATTCATACATTAGGTGATGCGCATATTTATTTAAATCATTTTGATCAGGTAAAAGAGCAGTTGTCGAGAGAGCCAAAAACCTTACCTCAAATGAAATTAAATTCACGAATTAGTAATATATTTGATTTTAGTTTTGATGATTTTCAGTTAACTGGTTATGATCCACACCCATCAATTAAGGCTCCTGTAGCAATCTAAAAATGATATTTTCCATAATCGTTGCTATGTCTGAGAATCGCGTTATTGGTATCAATAATTCACTTCCATGGCACATCTCAAGTGATTTAAAAAGATTTAAAGAATTAACGTCTGGAAATATTGTTGTTATGGGAAGGAAAACCTTTGAATCAATCGGTAAGCCTCTTCCTAATCGAAAAAATTATGTTCTTACGAGAAATAAGAACTTAACGATCGATGGAGTTACTTTAATTTCATCTTTAGATGACATAATAGAGAGTAATGATGCAAAAGTATTTATTATTGGTGGCGGAGAAATTTATTCACAGACAATAAATAAATGTAATGAGTTGATTGTTACAAGAATAAAAAAAGAAATTACAGGTGATGCTTATTTCCCTGAAATTGATCTGAATAAATGGAGGGTTGAAGAAAGCTCGGAAATTCTATGTGAAAATAGTATCAATTATTGCTATATTACCTATACAAGAAAATAATTAATTTTTCACGCAGTCAATCGAATATACTGATTTTCCATCAATAATTTCTTTAACAAGACCATGATTGTCCGTTTCAAATCCTGGAAATAATTGATTAAATTTTTCAGCAAACTTTAGGTAGTTAACAATTATTTTATTAAACTTTTCACCAGGAATTAGTAAAGGTATTCCAGGAGGGTATGGAGTCAAGAGAACAGTTGTGATTCGTCCTTCAAGGTTTGCAATAGGAACTCTCTCAGTTTCTTTATGTGCCATTTTAGCAAACGCATCTGTAGGTTTCATGGCCGGCTCTATATTAGACAAGTACATTTCTGTAGTTAATTTTGCAATATCATTTTCCTGATAAACGGAGTGTATTTCATCACAAAGATCTTTTAGTCCTTTTCTTTCGTAATGAGAATATTTTTGTGTAAACTCAGGAAGTACACGCCAAATAGGTTGATTTTTATCGTAGTCATCTTTAAATTGTTGTAATGCTGCCAGTAAAGTGTTCCATCGACCCTTGGTAATTCCGATAGTAAACATTATAAAAAATGAATAAAGACCAGTTTTTTCAACAATTACTCCATGTTCTGCTAAATACTTGGTAACAATTGATGCTGGAATTCCAAAATCTTTATCAAATTCACCTTTCATATTTAATCCAGGTGTAATTATGGTTGCTTTAATAGGATCAAGCATGTTGAAACCTTCTGAAAGTTGGCTAAATCCATGCCAATTGTCTTCAGACTTAAGCATCCATGAGTCTCTAGTTTCAATCCCTTCTTCAGTTAAATCGTCAGGCCCCCAGACTTTGAACCACCAATCCTGACCCCAGTCGCTATCAACTTTTCGCATCGCTCTTCTAAAATCAAGGGCTTCCATTATTGATTCTTCTACAAGTGCAGTTCCACCTGGTTGTTCCATCATAGCTGCGGCGACATCACAACTAGCGATAATTGAATACTGGGGACTTGTTGAGCTGTGCATTAAATATGATTCATTAAAAATATCACGATCAAGTTTTATATTTTCTGCATCTTGAACCAAAATCTGAGATGCTTGACTCAAACCTGCCAATAGTTTGTGAGTTGATTGAGTAGAAAAAATCATACTATTTTTACATCGAGGCCTGTCTTCACCAATCGCGTGATAATCACCATAAAAATTATGAAATGCTGCATGAGGAAGCCATGCCTCATCAAAGTGGAGAGTATCAATTTTTCCATCTAACATTTCTTTAATTTCTTCAACATTATACAAAACACCATCATATGTAGATTGCGTAATAGTTAATACCCGAGGTTTTTGATTTTTATTTTCAATGAATGGATTTGCTTTAATTTTTTTCTGAATATTTTTCCAGTCAAATTCATCCTTTGGAATAGGCCCTATAATGCCAAAATGATTTCTAGTTGGCATTAAGAAGATTGGAATTGCACCAGTCATAGTAATTGCGTGAAGGACTGATTTGTGACAATTTCTATCAACAATCACCACATCACCTGGGGCTACAGTTGAGTGCCAAACCATTTTGTTAGATGTAGAAGTTCCATTAGTAACAAAATAGAGGTGATCAGCATTGTAAATTCTTGCAGCATTTTTCTCTGATGCAGCAACTGGCCCTGTATGGTCAAGCAATTGACCAAGCTCATCTACAGCATTACAAACATCTGCTCTGAGCATATTTTCACCAAAAAATTGATGAAACATTTGTCCCACAGGTGATTTTAAGAATGCTACGCCACCTGAGTGTCCTGGGCAATGCCATGAGTATGAGCCATCAGCAGCATAGTGCGTAAGAGCCCTAAAGAACGGAGGAGGGAGACTGTCTAGATAGGCTCTTGCTTCACGAGTAATGTATTTTGCTACAAATTCCGGGGTGTCTTCATTCATATGAATAAACCCATTAAGTTCTCTTAGGATTTCGTTTGGAATGTGTCTGCTAGTTCTGGTTTCACCATGAAGAAAAATTGGAATTTCATCGTTTCGGTATCGAATCTCTTCAACAAAATTTTTTAAACTATTAATTGCCTTCGGATTTTCTTCAGCAAACTCTTCATCATCAATTGCCAGTATAAAAGAGGATGCGCGGCTTTGTTGTTGAGCAAAAGAAGCTAAATCAACATAGCTAGTCATTCCTATAGCGTCGAAACCTTCTTTCTTAATGGCATCTGCTAATAACCTTATACCAAAACCTGAGGAGTTTTCAGAACGAAAATCTTCGTCAATAATTATAATTGGAAAATTAAATTTCATTATATTTTTGGTGGTGTAACACCAACTTGTCCTTGATATTTTCCACCTCTGTCTTTGTAAGAAACTTCACAGACTTCATCAGATTCAAAAAACAATACTTGAGCACAACCTTCGCCTGCATATATTTTGGCCGGCAGTGGTGTAGTGTTACTAAATTCAAGTGTTACATAACCTTCCCACTCTGGTTCAAAAGGAGTTACGTTAACAATAATGCCGCATCTTGCATAAGTTGATTTACCAAGACACACAGTTAAAATATTTCTAGGTATTTTAAAATACTCGACTGTTCTCGCAAGTGCAAATGAATTCGGAGGGATAATACAATGATCAGACTCGAATTCGACGAATGAATTAGGATCAAAATTTTTGGGATCAACGATTGTTGAGTTTATATTTGTAAAAACTTTAAATTCATTAGCGCATCTTATATCGTAACCATAGCTTGAGGTTCCAAAAGATACGATTTTTTCTCCATTAGCCTCTCTAACAAGATTAGGCTCAAACGGAGTAATCATCGCATTATTTTGTGCCATTTGACGTATCCAACGATCAGATTTTATTGCCATAAATACCTAAAAATTAAAATTAGTCTTCTATATTAATACTAGTTCGCCAAAATTGATCATCATTTTCAAAAATAATTTTTGAAGCNATTGGATCAGTGGAGCCTGCAACGTAATTATGGACTGGTATATTTTTATCCTGCCATTTTTCAATGATTGGGTCAATTAACCTCCATTGAGCATTNACTTCATCAATATGTAAAAATCTTGATTGATTNCCCTCAATTAAATCNAGAAGTAAAGTTTCATATGAGTCTATGGTCTCATCTTCAGGCATACGAATTCCACCGCTAAGTTGTATTTTTCTGGTTTTGGTTTCATCCAAACCTGGAACCTTAGTTTTCATTTCGATGTGGATAGATTCTTTAGGCTGAATACTGATAATAATCCAGTTGTCTGAAAACTCATTGTTAAAGATTTTCTGTGGCTTTAGCTTTATTGAAATGTATGTGGCATTTTCATGAAGCCGTTTTGCTGTTCTGAGATATATAGGAACGTCTTTCCATCTTTCATTATCAATAAATAATTTTACAGCCGCATAAGTTTCAACGAGACTTTCCTCCCCAAGTTCTTCTAAATACCCTTTTACCGGACCCTCATTTTTAATTTCTCCGCTTACATATTGCGCTCTAAAAACATTATTTTCAAAATTATCTAAAGG
>JGI26086J50260_1000510_pt1 | contig 24898 bp, 17 predicted proteins | sample SaaInl3SG_22_DNA_FD_50260 | JGI IMG/M metagenome (IMG submission 50260)
AGAAAAGGTAATGGTTAAATAAACTGAGAACTATTGTTAATTTCGGTGGAAACCATCAACACATGTACACTCGTAATTTCAAATCTATTTCTTCCGTATTTAAGGCTTCTCAAAGGCAACTCCTGCTTTACTTGCCCTATGTAGTTGCGGTGTATTTTGCTTACGCCGAATTTGACCTTACCTACTTAGATATAAAAATGTCCATTGCAACCGTTCTTGGGTTTGCCGTAGCATTGGTTTTGAGTTTTAGAACAGCTGCCTCCTATGATAGGTGGTGGGAAGCTCGTAAGATTTGGGGTGGAATTGTGAATGATAGTAGAACTCTAGTGCGTCAAATGACTGGATTTATGGGACGGTCACCCATGGATTCCTCTATTGCAAAAATGGCTCATTACCAAGTAGCTTGGTGCAAGGCTCTCAAAGATGGGCTGCGAGGCTTGGATGCCCTAAGAGATTTAAAGGAACACTTGACAAAAGAAGAGTTGGAGTACTTAAAGGACAAAAGCAATGCTCACAATGAGATTCTAAAATTTCAGGAGGCGCTTTTATTCAAGCTAAAGGAAGAGGGTAAAATAGATTCCTACCAGCAGGTGTCTTTGGACCACACCTTAAAAAATCTTTGTGACCACATGGGTAAATGCGAGCGAATCAACAATACCGTATTTCCTACGCAATACAGATCGTATACCCATATGGGGATAGTAATATTTATTTTTATGCTTCCCTTTGGAATGTTGTTTTCTACAGGGCCTTTTGTGATTTTAATATGCATGTTGGTGGCATTTTTCTTTGCCATGCTCGAGAGGATTGCGTTTTATCTTCAAGATCCTTTTCAGAACAGAGGGTCGGACATTCCTATGTCTGCTTTGACTCGGACCATAGAAATCAACCTTATGGAATTGGCAGAAATAGAAACCGATCTTGTGCCTATGAAGCCCGATCAACACGGGGTTCTGATGTAACCAGAAACCGTCTCAAGTAAGAATTAAGACTAAAGTTTATCTTTATTGTAACGCCCTTAGATGGATACAATAAAAACGATTAACCCAATTTATTTGCGTAGTCATCTCTGTCTTTCAGATTCTAATTAGCCTATTTTCAATAATTGCCCGTAGGTTTTTAGCGGGGGATGTATTCTGTGTATTCTCTGTTTACCTGCTAGAGGTTGCCCGTGTTTTGGGCTCTGCATTTGTCTAATTCTGTCAATATCCCTGCTCTTTTTAGGTACGTTCTTTTTTGTCATCACAGAATGTTTCTCTGAGGTTTACACCCATTCTGAATTTGCTTAAAAACAGCGAAGGCCGAGCTTACGCCCGGCCTTCGCCTATCAGTGATGGATTGAAAAGATTAATGCGTTATAAGAACTTTCTCAGTCACTGAACCTAGTTCACTGGCTAAGTGAATCATGTACATTCCGTTGGCTACTCCACGTAGATCAACAGTTTTATCTAATTGGTTGGTAGTAACTTCTTCTTGGAAGATTACACGTCCTTGAATGTCAGTCACCGTAATTTCTAGGTCACTTACTACATCAAAGTCTGCTCTAAGAGCAACCAAACCTGTGCTTGGGTTAGGACTGATCGTTAGGTTTTGTCCCCAATTCTCGTCCAAACCAATTGAGTTACACGTGAGGCAAGACTCCCAACAAACAGCAGGTAAAGTAGTGTCTGCCGAAGTCACTAAGAATCTATTGGTAAATGTATTCCCTCCGTCAGTTGTTGTCAAGGTACAGAAGTCGCCTTGCGTCAGCTGCTCGTCAGTTGTCCAGCCGTCAAGTGTGAACTTGTATTCTATCGTGTCTGTAGGAACCAATACGGTTACCTCATAAATGGAATCATTGTTTGGTGAAGTCATCTGAGTACAGGTTCCACACCAGTTGTTAAATGAACCGTTGAGATTCACTTGAGTGTAACTTCCTGTGTATTCAGAAAGATCCACCTTAAAGGTTACGTTTGCAGAAGTTGGTACACCTGTACATTCCATACAAGACCCCCAACAAACTGCTGGTAGTATGGTGTCTTTGGTTACATGCATAAATCTGTTTGTATTAGGACCTGTGGTTTTAGTACATGGAGAACCAGGAAGAAGAGCTTCTTGTCCCGTCCAATTGTCAAAAGAGAACTTGTATTCTATTGAATCTGCGGATATGGGTACTTGAATTTCCCAGATACCATCCAAATCTACATCGGTCATGGCAGCACAGCTACCACACCAACCGTTGAATTCTCCGTTTACTTCTGGAGTTGTAAAGGCTCCAGGGTAGTAATTCATATCCACTCTAAAGGTTACGTTGTGTGTTCCTGCTGGAGGACCCCCTGCACCAAATACCACATTGTCACAGTAGTAGGTTTCAGTTGCAGTGGGTACTGCGTTAAAATTGTAGAAGATACTCATCTTGTCATAGGTGTTAGACAAGTTTAGTGCAGCAGTACCTGTTGCTTGATTGCTAAAATCAAAACTTAGAGTCTGCCATCCGCCAGCTAGTGTTGTTGTAGCATCTGCTTCACAAGTAATNGTAGCATCTGTTGCGTCTTCAACTTTAAGTCTTACCGTTATTCCTGCGNCAGCAGACCACACATCTACATCTACTGTGGTGCTTCCAGCGGCAAAAGGTATCGCATTAGCAAATCCTGTTGCAGTTCCAAGTGTTGTTCCTGCCCATGTTTGAGAAGTAGACGGTTTGTCGCTTTTTAGAACGAGATTAGAAGCGTTCGTTGGGTCCACAACAACAGAAGATATATTTCCTCCAAAGTCTGTTACTGTATAATCAACGGTGGCTGTATCTTCCCAAGTAATGGGCATGTCTATTTGAGATAGTGTTGAGGCTGTACAAATACCACATGAGTTCCAACAAACCACAGGTAAAACCGTATTTCCATTAACGATAAGGAGTCTATTGGTATTGGGCCCAGTGGTTTGGGTACAAGGAGATCCAGCTGTTAAAGCTTCTTGGGCTGTCCAACCATCAAGAGTAAACTTGTACTCAATAGTATCAGATGGCAATGGAAGAGCCACTTCCCAGATTCCGTCCATGTCGGCATCTGTCATGGGGTTACAAGCACCACACCATGCATTAAAGGTTCCGTTCACATTTACAGTTGTAAATGTACCAGGATAATTGTTGAGGTCAACCTTAAACGTAACGGTGTCTGTTTGACCGTACGAAAAAAACGTTCCTAACAACGCAAATAATAAAGTAATTCTTTTCATAATAAACGATTTTGCTCAAAGATAAGCCTTTTAGTTAAAAAAACAATAAGTAATTTAGATTCGTAGGTAAAACGCAGACAAATAGCGGTATACGGGGGATTGTTAGTTGAATACTTTTAGTGGTAAGTACTATTACTTAAAAATATATATATATATTTGGAACATAAACCTCAAACGTATCACCTATGAGAAATGATGATATTCTCTTTAACCCAAATCAGGTATCTAAGTTCTCGATACCTTACTATGAAATCCCCTATGACAAGTTTTTCTCGTTTGGACTGTCTGTGGATTCTGTTGTTTTTGGTTATCATCAAAATCAATTAAAGGTTCTTCTTATTCAAAGAGGTGTAGCGCCTTTTAAAGGTGCGATGGCCCTTCCAGGTGATTTGGTGTATCCAAACGAAACCATTGAGGTTGCTGCTCGCAGAATTCTAAAAGACCTTACAGGTATAGATAAGCCCTTTATTCAGCAGACTAAGGTATATTCCAAAGTGGATAGGCACCCTGCGGGCCGAGTAGTTACTACAGGAGTTTATTCCATAATAGATATTGCAAAATACGATCCTCATGCCTCTGCGTGGGCGGACGGCGTGTATTGGGTTCCCATAGAAAAATGCCCTCCGTTGGCCTTTGATCATGATCTTATCTTGCAAGATGCCTATGATATTTTACGCAATAAGGTTAGAAAGGAACCTGTGGGATTTGAATTGCTTCCCCAGAAATTTACTCTAGCTGAATTTCAAGAATTGTACGAGGCCATACTCAACCAGAAGTATGATAAAGCCAATTTCAGAAAACGTATTTTAAGTACAAAAATACTAAAGGACCTCGACGAAAATCAAAAAGACGTGCCACACCGCCCTGCTCGTCTCTACTCCTTTGATGAAGAAAAGTATAAAGAACTTAAAGCCAAAGGCTTTTCTATAGACTTGTAGCATATGAAAAGATTATTACCCTTACTTGTTTTCCTATTCATTACTCCGTCCTTTTTAATTGCCCAAGCCATAGAGGTTAAGGTGGTTGAGACTGAATCTGGATTTGGTCTGACCCGAGGTGGAGAGCCCTATTACATAAAGGGTGCGGGTGGCCACGGACAGTTGGACGAATTGCTCTATTTAGGGGGTAATTCTATCAGAACTTGGAGTGCAGAAAATGCCCAAGAAATTTTAGATGCTGCACATGAAAAAGGCTTGACAGTGATGTTTGGTCTTTGGGTTCAGCATGAAAGACACGGATTTGATTACAATGATGAGGTAGCGGTTCAGAAGCAGTTAGATAGATTTACGGCTGTTGTTGAGAGGTATAAGGATCATCCTGCATTGTTGATGTGGGGGGTAGGAAATGAAGTGGATTTGTTCTACAGCAATACCAAAGTGTGGGATGCCATTCAGGGTATATGTTCCATGATTCACGAAATAGACCCCAAGCACCCCACCAGTACCGTTACGGCTGGGTTGGATTCTAATGAGGTTCACGAAATCAATACGAGAGTTCCCGACTTGGATATATATGGAGTCAATACCTATGGTGACTTGTGGAAAGTTCCTGGGAATATCAGAAAATTTGGATGGAAGGGGCCTTATATTATTTCTGAGTGGGGCCCCAATGGGCATTGGGAAGTTGCCAAGACAAAATGGGGGGCACCCATAGAGCAAACCAGCACGGAGAAAGCCGCGTCTTACAATAAGAGATATACAGAATACATTGCTAGTGATACCGGAAAATGTTTGGGTTCCTATGTGTTTTTGTGGGGTCAAAAGCAAGAGACCACCGCTACATGGTATGGGCTGTTTTCGGCAGAAGGCAAGGCCACAGAGCCCTTGGATAAGCTCTATTTAGCATGGCAAAAAAAGGATCCAGAAAATTTCTCTCCGTCCGTGGATACACTTTTGTTAGACGGAAGGAGTGGTCTAGATAATATATATCTCAAATCAGAGGATAAATATGAGGCCACATTGGCTTTTTCTGATAGAGATAGTAAACGTGTAAAGGTAGAATGGTATGTCTACACCGAGAGTGTAGCTCAAAGTTCTGGGGGGGACTTTGAGGAAGCCATTCCGCCGGTTTTAGGAGTTCTAAGCAGAAGGAGAGATCATTCCGTTAGAATTAGAGCCCCCAAGGAAGAAGGAGCTTACCGATTGTTTGTATATGTAACCGATCAAGAGGATAGGGTGGCCTATGCCAATATCCCTTTTTATGTATTGCCTAGAACAAAAGAAGATCCTCCAAGTCGTCCCGTTAGGTTTAAAAAACAAACCTTGGATATTAATACTCAACCATAGGTATGCCAAAGCAATTAAGCCATCTTGATTTCTGGGTAATTGGTGGGTATTTCCTCATCATTTTTACCGTAGGGGTGTATCTCATTCTCAAAGAGAGAAGAGAGAATGGTTTGGGTACTCAAGGATACTTTCTTGGCGGAAGAAATTTGGGTTGGTTTATTGTTGGTTCTTCTTTGTTTGCCTCTAACATTGGTTCTGAGCATTTAGTAGGACTTGCGGGAGCCGGAGCTTCAGGAGATTTTCCAGCCGCCCAATTTGAGATTTTAGCGGCCTTTATGTTGCTTCTTTTAGGTTGGCTTTTTGTTCCTTTTTACATACGAAGTGGCGTATTTACCATGCCTGAATTCTTAGAAAAAAGGTATGATTCTTGGGCGCGTGGTTACCTTTCTTGGATTTCTATAGTCTCATATGTTATTACCAAAATTTCTATAACCATTGCCGCTGGAGGAATTGTTTTTACCGCTCTTCTGGGAATTGATTTTTGGACTGGGGCTTTTATTGTGGTTATCCTCACGGGACTGTATACTCTTTTTGGAGGGCTAAAGGTTGTGGCTTACACAGATATGGTTCAGCTCTTTGTCTTGTTGGGTGGCTCTGTTGCCCTTACCTATTATGGCCTAGAGGCTATTGGAGGCTGGGATCAAGTAGTGGCCAAAACAGATACTTCTTATTTAAGTCTTTGGAGGTCTCTAGAAGATCCTGATTTTCCTTGGACTGGTGTTTTGTTAGGAGCTCCCATATTGGGGGTTTGGTATTGGTGTACGGATCAATTTATTGTCCAAAGAGTGCTGGCGGCAAAGAATATTTCTGAAGCGAGAAAGGGAACCACCTTTGCTGGATTTTTAAAGTTGCTTCCTCTGTTTCTCTTTGTAATCCCCGGCGTTATTGCATATGCGTTATCTGTGGGAGAAAACCCTCAATTGACATTTCCTGTAGAAAACGGAAAAACCATTTACGATTCTGCTCTCCCAGTAATGACGCTTCAAATTCTGCCCACGGGATTGCGCGGACTGGTAGTCGCTGGGTTGTTGGCGGCATTGATGTCTAGTTTGTCCTCCGTTTTTAACTCCTGCTCCACCCTTTTTACCTTTGATGTATATAAAAAGTATAGACCCAACGCAACGGATTCGGAATTGGTAAAGACAGGTCAAATTGCCACTGCTGTTTTGGTGGTTTTGGGATTGTTGTGGGTTCCTCTTTTGGATTTAATAGAAGGAGGTCTTTTTCAAAAATTACAAAGCATCCAAGCTTATATATCGCCTCCTATTGCAGCTGTTTTTCTTCTGGGTATAACCTATAAGAGGTTAAATGCTCAGGGAGCCAAGTGGTCCTTGTTGACAGGAGCCTTTTTAGGGGCTCTCCGCTTAGGCTTAGAAATGGGTGGAGTGAACTTGCCCAACTGGGCTTCTTGGTTTGTGGATATAAACTTCTTGCACTTTGCACTTTTCTTGTTTGTATTGTGCAGTGCCGTTTTGGTTGGAGTGAGTAGAATGGGACCTATGCCTTCTGAGCAAGCTTTGCAAACTACAACCATGGATTCTTGGAAAAGCCTTAGAGGCACCAAGACCAATAGAATTTTGACCCTTCTGTTATTAGTATTAATTATGATTATATGGTATGAATTTTCCTAACCTAAAATTAGGTTGGCTTGGAGTGTGTTTACTCCTGAGTATAGGATTTGCCTCCCACGGTCAGTCTTTGGATACCAACTCGGTATTGGAATGGCGACGGGGTACGTTTCCAAAAGAGAAAGAGCCGGAATTGTATCAGATAAAAGCCAATGGTTTTTACAGGTTCTTTTCTACTTATCTCCAGATGGATAACCCCTACATATTGGACCCTCAATCGGGGGCGGTTACTCAGGAGAAAACACTGTTTATTGGAGACGATAGCCAACTACCTAACCTATTGATTAACGTTTCGGGAAGACCCAATAAAAAGGTTTCTTGGGGGTTTGATGTTTATATGTTCCAGTTTTTGGAGGGACAAATAGGCGCAACCTATTCTCCACAGGTTCCCACGGCTTCTAGGCCGCCCGTTTGGGATCCTCTTTCCGGGACTCGACTCGGTCAGAGCATGGGCCTAAACCTTGGGTTAAATCTTTATGGATCTTTTTTAACCGAGTACGGAACCTTTAATGTAAGGGTAGGAGGAATTCATTGGTTTTCTATGTCTGACCTTACCCTGGGTAGTTTTAGAGGATACAATAGGTTCACCCTTACAGAAAGGAACCCTTGGGACCCCATTGGAAAGGATATAGGAATCAGGTACGAGCAAATGTACAGGAATGGTGCCGTTTACCAGGATCAACGCTGGGGAGAACGTGCCCTAACAGGGGCTTTAGTAGAGGGTATTAATCTACCGGACGATTGGAGTTTTGCAGCATTTTATGGAAAAACGGAACTCAATGGAGGATTCTTAACCATACCCAATGTTACTTATGGTGGAAAATTAAAAAAGACCTACAAGGATGAGGATTACGTTAGTTTTAATACCATCAACAACACCACTTGGGTGGATAGTTTGAACACCATTCCCTTAGGATTTAATCTATTCACATTGGAGTGGAGAGGGTTGGTCAAAGGATTTCAATTTCACTTAGAAGCAGGAACGGGACGCTATGAGTCTCCTATTTCTGATTATCCTTGGGGCGAAGCCATCACCGCTAAAATCACAACAACGCCTAAGGTGAGTAAGATCCCTGTAGAATTGCATTATTACAGAATTAGCCCCTATGTGGTAAACAATAATTCGGTTTTTTGGAATACTTCTATTATAGAATCTGCAATTGTGGATCAGCCCGGAGGGGGAGTACAAAGTGCTGGGGTTTTGACGCCCTTCTCGAGTTCCATGGTTTCTCTGGGGCAAATGACCAACAACCGGACGGGAATAAATCTAAATACAGCTTTTGAGATAGGCCCTGTGAATATGAGCTTAGGTTATGGAGTCTCTTCAGAAATTAAAGCCTTTCAAAACCGACTTACCTTCTCTCATTACGTAAACCAATTGACTCGTTCTCGTTTTTACCGTTGGAATTTCCCGACCAATGTAGGCCCTTATGGGAACTATGACAAGGTGTACAGAGATGCGTATCAAAAGGTCATTGTAACAGATGACAGTTTGGGGTACTCTGTGAATCCAAAGAAGTTTAACCAATTGGAAATGCACGCCAAGTACAAGACCAAAATTGGATATAGAAACTTTTACGCCTTCTTCTTGGGAAGGTATAATACTGCCCAGCCAAAATTAACCGTGATTCCTGACTTTACGGAAGGAGCTTACATACGTCAATACAACTCAGAACTGGAGTTGTATTATCAATTGGCCGACCCCCTTTACATCAATACTTATTTGGGTTACGAAAGAAACCTCGGTAACTATAAAACGGAAGTGGACGCGATTACACAGCGCCCGTTAAATCAAACCGGATGGGGAGCAGGATTGGGATTAGATATAAGTCTAGGCAGAAATGCGGGGCTGTTTATCAGACATCGTTGGTTCTCCTTTGAGGATACCAGTTATGAGTTAGACGCCTTTAGCGGTCAAGAAACAAGTGTAGAACTAAAAGTATTCTTCTGATGAAAAAATATTTACAAATACCTCTGCTTTTGGTCTTTGTCCTTACTGGGATGGAGTCTGCTTTTGCACAGGACAAAAAAATATGGGTGTCTGGAGCTGCCCGTGGTGTCATGTATGGTGATGACTACAAATCCACTTCAGAAAATGATACCACCACCGCCCGGAAACTTCAATCTGGTCATGCAATGGTGGATTTGGGTGTAAACATTCAGCCCAACAAAAACCTTTTAATACAAGGTATGGTGAGAGTTAGGAATGACTATGGTGGGTTTTGGGGATCCGGTGTTACCTTTGATGTGAGACAACTTTACATAAAGGGTATTATAGGTGATTTCCTGAAATATCAACTGGGGGACATCAATTACAAGCTCAGCCCCTACACCTTTAACAATGGAGGTTCTCTAGTCAACAAATACGCGGGAGAAATAACCAGCGTACCCTTGCAACAAATTGAATATGACCTCTTTTATACCGCAGACCAAACCTGGAGACAGCAAGGAGCGGCCATAGATTTTGCTCTAGAATTCAGTTCTTTTATTGAAGAAATGGAATTTAATGCTTTTACCACAAGAGTTCGCCCATCTAACTTTGATACCCAAGACGATAGACTGTACAGTGGAGGTAGTGTTGTGTTGGTTCAAAGTAAAAATCTCAAAGTGGGCGCCCAATATGTTAACCTCTATGATTTTAAGGGGACTAGCAACAATACTACTTATCTTAAGAACCCAGTAGCTACTGGGAGTATAGAGTTGGGACATGACATTAACGACTCCAGGATTTCTTTGGGATTAGAGGCTGGACAATCCACAATGGAGTGGGAAGGTAGTGCAACGGCTCCCGTTCTCAAGGATTTCTTTTACGATGTGACTCTTAAGTGGGTTGCTCCTAAACCAGGTCTAAGCATTGCAGCCGGCTATAGAGAAGTAGGCCCCAACTTTAGAAGTGCAGGTTCTCAAACCATGAGAATTAACTACCAGAGAGCTCCTCAAGCCTATCAAAGGTATGGCAATGACCAACAACTCAGAGCCATGAGCCTTTTGGACTTGAGTCGTGATGCTTCTTTGTATCAAACCCAAATTGTTGCCGGTTTGATGGAGTATGATCCAAGGTATGACAATGCCAATCCTTACGGAATAGCTACTCCCAACCGACGCGGAGTAAATGCTAAAGTAGATTACATGGATCCTAGAGGCCGATGGGAAGTTTCTGCAGACGGAGATTTTAGTACCCAAGTAGTTGGAGAGGGGACGGATCTGTTAACGGGATATACCACCGGATCTGTAATGGCTAAATTAAACATAGCGCCTATGATGGGCTGGGAGAATCGCATTCTTTCCCTTTCGGGAAGAGTAGGTCAACAAGCCAGTTCAAGGTCGGGTGGAGAAGTCTTCGAAAATATTGATCTTTCTACTTCTTTTACCGCCTTTAACCTAGAGGCCACAATAGTGGGCAGCTTTGATGTGATTGGAGAATACAGAACTTGGAAGACCGATGGATTTACTTTGGTAGAAAATAGAAATAGCTATTCTCAAATTGTAGACTTTACAGAATACAAGATCAATTATTCAGAAGACATTGCGGGAGCAGGAGTGAGGTATACCTTTTCAGAGAAGACTGCCATCCGTTTAATGTGGCAAACTTTTGCGTGGAAAGATGAAGCTCAAACTACCCTTCCTTACACTATAGATACTTGGAATTTGTTCTTTACCATGAGATTTTAAAGACATGAAAATGAAGAAAATACTTTTATTGACTGCATCACTTATGGCCATTTGGTCTTGTGAAAGGGATACCGAAACCCTAGGTCCAAACCTTTCGGAACTCTATGGAGAATTTTCTGTGCTCGAACCCTTTGTGGCCTCTCGATCAAGTGTGAACTTTGGGGTAGGTGAGTCTGTCCTTTTTAGTGGACGATTTAGCAAGCCCGTCAATTGGGAGATTCACATTGTAGGGCAATCCTCGGGTTCAGAAAAAGTAATTACAGGAATGTCTAAACTCGTAGATGAAACCAACGCCGCGTGGACAGGTACCACAACTCACCTTCCCATGTTTAAAGAAGAGGTGTGTACAGCGTTTATCACGGTGCCTTCTGAAGGTTTTTCGGATACCCTTTCAGGCATCAGTATTGACAGTACCAAGTTTGATGAAGGCTTTGTTATGGCTGACTTTGAGAGTGGAGTCAATCCGGGTTGGACGGTTTTTGCACAGTCTGGAGCGGATATGAGTTTTGGTATTGTGCCAGGAGACTCTGCCGCTCAAGGAAATAACTTTTGGGATATGGGAGGAGAAGTTTCCTTTGACTATTTAATTGGTTTGATTGACTTTCCTGCCTCTGCATATGGATCAGCGACCTTTCCCTTAGATGAAAATGCAAATAATGTCTACTTTAATGTGATGTTGGGTAAACCCGAAGGAATTACCAACGAAATCATACTCTTTCAATTTAGAGAAGATGAAAATGGCGATGGTATTTTTCAAGAAGCCACTGAGGATATGTACAGTCTAGAACTCAAGGGAATATCTTCTGATTGGGAAAATATAACCATCAAATACGGGGACCTTCAGGCTTTGATAAATGGAGCTCCAGCAGATCCAGCTGGAAATGGAATACGCGAGCCTCACAAACTATTACAAGTCTCTATGTTATTCCTTGCAGACCCCTCATCGGGATATTCTAGGAGCTATATGGATTATTTGATCTTTACAGAAAACGGACCTCTAGAGCCATGATAAAATCAATAAAAACATTAGGCCTCTTTGCATTGCTCTTTGGGTTCTTTTGGAGTTGTGTTTCTCTAAAGGAAAACGCTCTGTATAAAGAAGTTCCCAACCCCAATGATTCCGTCTTTCACGCATCTTCAGAAATCTACTCTGACTACATGACCTCGGAGGTGTGGTTTTCTAAAAGTGACCCATGTCTATCGGTAAACACCACAGAGGCAGCTGCCTATAGAGGAGAACTTGGTTTACACTTTACATGGGATAAAAATGCCATTGGATGTCCGTGGTTAGGTTTTGGAGTGGGCTGGGACAACTGGACGGGAAAGGACCTATCAGAGATAAAAAATACCGGGGCAATTGAGTTTTACGTTCGTATGGTAGAAGGAAAAAGAGGTGGCTTGCCATGGGCAGTTTCTCTAGAAGATTTTTCGGGCTCTCAGGCTTGGTTAGGTGTTTCTGACAACGCGGTAAAGGGAGAGGCTATCACCACAGAATGGGTGAGAGTTGAACTGCCCCTATCAGAGTTTAATTGGGATGAACAAGAGGCTGACCCCAGTAATATCAAGCAGTTTATCATTCAATTTGAAGCAGATGGAGAAGTATTCATTGATGAAATACGCATTGTTGAGTACAAGGGTGGCTTTAGAAAGAGATATCCCATTAAAGTGCTAGGACCCAATGAATTTAGTGTAGATGGTTCTATGGAGGACCCATTTTGGAGCTGGGAAGCAGCCCTTCTCAAGGAGGATGAAGTGCGTTTGGGAATAGAAGACAATCAGCTTTGTATTGCGGCCAAGGTTATGGATAAGACGCCCTTGCGCAACCTAAATGTGAATAGAGATATTTACAATGGGGATGCCTTAGAATTGGCTTTTTCTACAGAAATTGGAGTAAATGCTAGAAGAACAAACTATAGATCTACAGATCAACACATAGGAATTGGTTTAGGAGATTCCATCATAGTATGGGATTGGAGAGAAGAAAGTGCTATATCCACTGCCCAAGTCAAAACCAAAGAGGTTGAAGGTGGGTACGTTGTTGAGGCTAAAATCCCGTTTTCCAGTTTGGGAGTAACTCCCTTTAGCATAGGAGAGTTGTACGGTTTGGAGATCGCCATTGATCACGGAGACGGAAAGGGAAGAACTCATCAATTGCGATGGAACAACCCTTCTGTTGATGGTTTCCATGAAAATCCCTCTTTGTGGGGTGAGGTTATAAGTGATTCAAAAGCAGAGGTAACTCCTTAGCAAGAAAAAAAGTAACTCATGAAAAAGATGATTTTATTTATTCCCATGCTCTTTGCTCTTATGAGTTGTGAGCAATCAGATCCCGTTTTTAACGGAAGACAAGGCGATATTTTAAACTTTTCGGGCAGGGATTGGCAGATTAAGCACAGCAACGCGCTTCTTGGGCCGGGCGGAAATTATTTCACGGATCATCCCAATGATGTCTTTATTGATGATGATGGCTATTTGCATTTAACGGTAACCGAGCGCAATGGAAAATGGACCTGTACGGAGGTAATTTCATTAGATACCATGGGATACGGCACCTACATTTGGACCCTTCAGGGAGATCCTGTAAATATTGATAGAGACGTGATTCTAGGCCTGTTTACCTGGGACAATAATACGTTTCAAGAACAAGCCAATTCTGAGGTAGATATAGAATTCGCAAAATGGGGAGACCCAGAGGAGGCTTTGACTCTACAGTATGGAGTACAACCCATTGCCTTTGGCCCCTATAATCCAGAGCGTGTAAATAAACCCGATGTGGAACCCAACCTTTGGGTGGGAGTCTCTACCCATGCCTTTACGTGGACAGATACACTGATTACCTGGGAAAGTTGGGCTGGCAACCAGTATGACGCAGGGCCTCCTCAGGCCTCCTGGACGTTTGACCTAGACAATCCAGCAAGAATTAAATACGAGGGGAGCATGGAGAGTGATCCCATTATTATCCCCGCTCCTGGAAATACAACCAATGCAAGAATGAATCTTTGGTTGCTCAATGGCCCAGAAGGTCCTCACTTCCCCATTAGGCATGAAATGATTATTCAAAACTTTGAATACAGACCCCTTTAATAAACTACCATGAAGAAGAGCAACCAATCCGTCTTGACCATGATAGCCCTAATCGTAGCCCTTGGGGGGTTGCTAATGGGGTTTGATGCTTCTGTAATATCAGGAGTGATTTCCTTTATTGAACCTGAATTTGGTTTGACCAAATTACAATTGGGTTGGTCTGTGGCCTCGCTTACCCTGACGGCCACCTTGGCCATGTTAGTGGCGGGTCCCCTTAGCGATAAATATGGGAGAAGGGGTGTTTTGAGATGGGCAGCGGTACTGTATGCTATTTCTGCATTGGGTTCTGCCCTTGCTCCATCCTTTACCGCTCTTGTTGTAGCCAGAATGATTGGTGGCCTTGGGGTAGGAGCTTCTTTGATTTTAGCCCCAATGTATATTGCTGAAATTGCGCCTTCAGAAATAAGAGGCCGCATGGTTTCCTTTAATCAGCTCAATATTGTGATTGGAATATCAGCCGCCTTTTTCACGAACTACTTACTCCTTAGATGGAGTGATTCAGGAATGGACTGGGTGGCCTCTTTGGGAATAGACAAGCATACTTGGCGCTGGATGTTAGGGTTAGAGACCGTTCCAGCAATACTATACTTTATTGGATTGTTTATGGTTCCTAGAAGTCCACGTTGGCTATTGATGCAAGGTCAAAATCAAGAAGCCATTAAGATACTTTCTCGCTTTACAGGCTCCGATAAAGCCGAAGAAGAAATTAAAAGTATACAAGAAAGTATTGATGAAGATAAGAATACAGAAAGAGCCGGTTTTGGAGAATTGTTTGTCCCCTCTCTTAAATTGGTCTTGACCATAGGAATTGTGGTTGCCATATTACAGCAGATCACCGGAATTAACTCTGTTTTCTTTTATGCCCCCATGATATTTGAGCAAAGTGGAATTGGAACAGATGCCTCTTTTGTCCAAGCTATCTTGGTGGGATTGGTAAACCTGGTATTTACCATTTTGGCTCTGGTCTACATAGATAAGATAGGAAGAAAACCCCTGCTCTCAGGTGGGGTAGCTGGAATAGCTATATCCATGGTAGTTCTCGCTACCTCCTTTTTTAACGCTACCTACACTCTTTCAGAAGATTCATTTGCAAAAGTAGAAGGTTATGAAGTTCCGGTTGCGGTAACAGAGGCTTATGGGACTACCTATGAGAGCGAGGGAGAACTTGCAGCCTTTTTGATTCCAGCCATGGGTGAAGATTCATGGGGTGGATACAAATCAGATATATTGACCCAGAGCATTTCTATTAATTCAATGGTTGTCTTGATAGCTATTTTAGCCTTTGTGGCTTCTTTTGCGATTTCGATAGGGCCTGTTATGTGGGTGCTATTTTCTGAGTTGTTTCCCAATAGAGTTCGCGGAGTGGCCATATCTTTTGTTGGACTAATAAACTCAGCAGTTAGTTTCTTAGTTCAATGGATTTTTCCATGGGAATTGGAGTATTTGGGAACCGGTATGACCTTTTTGGTCTATGGTCTATTTGCAGTGGCTGGGTTCTTCTTTGTAATACGTGTAATTCCTGAAACCAAAGGAAAATCGCTAGAGGAAATAGAAGAGGCATTGGTAAAATCAGGATCATGAGGTACCTATTAATAGCATTGGTAATCACAGGATTCTGCTCTTGTGAAAGGGAAGGAGATGGGAGTTTAACCATCACTACTAGGGACTTGATAGAATCGGCTAAGTCCGATGAGGGCAATTCCTTTGAGTATGCCCTAAATATCCCCCATTCGGGCCGATACCGGGTGACCATTAAAACCACTCAAAAGACGATCTCTAAGGTTTGGATAGAAGACTATATTACCAACACAGACGAAAGAACTTATAACATCACAGGAAATGTGGTTTTAACCAACCGCATGGGTTCTGTTGATGGATCGCCGCTGGCTCAAGGCTTGCACAATATGAAAATTCATGGTTTGACCCATAAATCAGAACTTGATTACATTGAGTTTACCCTTTTAAAAGCCCATTGTGAAACTCCTGTTTTTCATGTGCAAAACATGTCTGGAAGTGATTGGGAGATCGTCTGGAGCGATGAGTTTGATTATTCGGGAACGCCAGATACCAATTTGTGGTCCTACAATATTGGGAATTGGGGTTGGGGTAATAATGAATTGCAGTATTATACAGAGGCAGATGAAAACAATGCAAAAGTAGCCAATGGCCACCTGACCCTTACGGCCAGAAAAGATGCAGAAAGCGGACAATGGACTTCGGCAAGATTGACCACTGCTGGCAAGCATTCGTTTACCTATGGCAAAATTGAATTTAGAGCTAAGGTGCCTGCAAAAAGGGGAACTTGGGCTGCTGGGTGGACCTTGGGAGATTCCTACACTGACGAAATATCATGGCCCTATTGTGGAGAAATTGACATCCTAGAATGCGTGGGGTTCGAAATCAATGACACCACAGGGAATGGGATTAACCATGCGACTTGTCACACTAGAGCATACTACTTTAAACAGGGCAATCAAATTGGTAGCCAAATAGAAGTTGATTCCATGGATACCCAGTTTCACTTGTATGCTGTAGAATGGGATGAAACCGAAATAAGAGGTTATTTAGATGGAGAGCACTACTACACCTATGACAAGAATGCAAATGAGAGAGAATGGCCGTTTTCTAACCCTCAGAATATAATAGTTAACCTTGCCATTGGTGGAGGTTGGGGCGGTGCCAAAGGCTTGGATCCCAATCTAGAAAATCCATCGTATGTACTGGATTATGTAAGAGTTTACCAAAGAGATAAATAAACCCTTTTTTATGAAGCTATCCCTTATTCCCCTTTTGTTGATTATGATCTCATGTTCAAATTCACCTCAGGGTTTTGTGGAGGTAGTTCAAACCTCCAGAGCAGGTGATAAGCTTTTGGCCGTAAAGCCTGTTGATCAATCGGCCTCATTTGAATTTTCTTTAGATGAGAAGTTAACCTATCAAACCATAACTGGATTTGGCGGCGCGTTCACAGAGTCAAGCGCCACCTTGTGGAAATCCATGAATCCTGACATACAAGATGAATTAATAGAGGCGTATTTTTCTGAAAAAGGCCTGAATTATTCCTTGACAAGAACCCATATGAATAGTTGTGACTTTTCTTTAGACCACTATTCGTATACACCGGTAGAAAACGATACCAACTTGGTTCACTTTTCCTTAGAAGAAGATACTGCAGATATCATCCCAATGATTCAAGCTGCACAAGCCGTGAGTGCCCAAGGTTTTAAGATCATTGCTTCGCCATGGTCCGCAGCTCCATGGATGAAAGACAATAATCACTGGTACGGTGGAAAGTTAAAAAAAGAGTTCTACCCTACGTGGGCCCTTTTCTTCTCTAAGTATATCAAAGGGTATTCTGATTACGGAATTGATATTTGGGGCTTGACCGTGGAGAATGAACCCTTGGGCAATGATTCGCATTGGGAAAGCATGCATTATACTCCCCATGAAATGGGAGATTTTGTAGCCAACCACCTGGGACCTCATTTGCAATCAGAAGGCTTGGTTCCGAAAGTTATGATCTACGATCAAAATAGAGGTCGTGAATTGGAGGAATGGGCTGAGGTTCTGTTAAAGGATACCGCAGTAACTCCCTATATCTACGGAACGGCGGTACATTGGTACAATAGTACTTTTAGCTATTTTCCAGAAACCTTAGAAAGCACTCATGAATTGGCTCCTGACCTTCATATTATTGAAACCGAAGGCTGCGTAGATTCGGAAGTTCCCCATTGGGATGACGATGATTGGTATTGGCAAAAAGAAGCTACCGATTGGGGGTGGGATTGGGCCTCAGAAGAAGACAAACCCATGCACCCCAAATACGTCCCCGCCTTTAGGTATGCTAGAGACATCATTGGATGTATGAATCATTGGGTAGAAGGATGGGTAGATTGGAATATGATTTTGGATGATAAAGGAGGACCCAATTTAGCTCAAAACTGGTGTGTAGCTCCCGTTTTAGTGAAGCCAGAAACCCAAGAAGTATACTTTACGCCACTGTATTATGTAATGGGACACTTTAGCAAGTACATAAGACCCGGAGCACAAAGAATAGAAATTGAGGCTGCTGAATGGCCAGAGGGAATTAGTGGAGCCGCCTTTAAGAACCCTGACGGAGAATTGGTGATTACTCTTTTAAACACCACCTCAGACCCCATAGTTTATACAATGAATCACCAAGGAGAAGCCTATACGTATGCGTTAGATGCTAGCGCCTTGCAAACCGCCGTAATTAAATGAGTACACTAGATAAAAAATCACTTTTTATTGGGTCCCAACCCAAGGGGGTACAAAAGGAAGATCCCCAAGGGAGTTTTGTGCGTAGAAAGGGTGAACTGTTTTATTTGATTCGTGATGTGGATGCCATGGATTCCTTTTTTATTACGGTAGTAAGTCCCTTTGATCATTGGCTCTTTTTGGGAAGTCAAGGAGGTATTACCGCCGGAAGAAAAGACCCCGATTCCGCTTTGTTTCCATACTATACGGATGATGTGATTATGCAAGGGGCAGATTCTACGGGAAGTGTTACGGTTATTTGGGTCCAAACCGATAAGGGGTGGTCTTTATGGGAGCCTTTTTCAGAAAGATATTCGGGGATTTATTCCATTCACAGAAACCTATACAAGAACAAGTCAGGAAATAAAATCATTTTTGAAGAGGAAAATGTAGACTTAGGTCTAACCTTTGAATATCAATGGGCGGCCTCTCAAAAGTTTGGTTTTGTAAAAACCTCAAGGATTACAAGAACTCGGAAAGGGGCAGTAGCCATAAAGATTTTAGATGGCCTAAGAAATATTTTGCCTTCTGGACTGGGCGAAGATTTACAACGCAACAGAAGTACTCTTGTAGATGCCTATAAGAGTCACCATTGGTTGGAGAATTCTTCTTTGGCCGTTTACGGATTGGGAGCTCGTATCATTGATAGGGCAGAGCCATCCGAAAGCCTCTTGGGAACCACGGTATGGTCTACGGTAAAAACACCTCAATCAACCTCCACAACCACTCGTGTGCTCAATGATTTTAGAAAAGGAGATTGGGCATCGAGCAAAAGAACAGAAACCAATTCTCATGGATCTTATTTGGTGGGGCAGGAGTTGACAATTCGGCCCGAAAACTTCTCGGAATGGTCCTTTGCTGCAGAGGTAAATCAAACGGCAGCAAAAATTTCGGACTTAAAATCCTTCCTAAACAATAACAAGGAAGAACTGGATGTCTTGCTGTATGAAGATATTGAGCAAACTACTCTGAGGTTGCGAAGATTGGTGGGAATGGCAGATGGAATACAAAAGAGCAAGGACAAAACCACAGAGGTTAGGCATTATTTTAATGTGCTTTTTAATATCATGCGTGGGGGTGTTTTTGAATACAATACCAAGGTGGATGCCGAGGCTCTATTAGCTTCCGTTAGACATTACAATCCTAGTGTTTATGAGGCTCAACACGACTTTTTTAATGGACTTCCCAATAGCATTACCTATTCGGAGTTACTGGACAAAGCTCAGGCAACTCAAGACGCAGATGTAATTAGATTGAGCACTCAGTTTTTACCTCTTACCTTTAGTAGACGCCATGGAGACCCCAGTAGGCCTTGGAACCGTTTTTCTATTGGCTTGGATTCTGAGGACCACACGCCCAAGTACGAAGGAAACTGGAGGGATATTTTCCAGAATTGGGAAGCTTTGGCCTTTTCTTTCCCTCCCTTTATTCAGGGTATGATAGCAAAATTCTTAAATGCATCTACTGTAGACGGCTACAATCCTTATAGAATAAATCAAGACGGAATTGATTGGGAAGTTATTGAGCCAGAAGACCCTTGGTCATACATAGGCTACTGGGGGGATCATCAAATCATTTATTTGTTAAAGCTCCTTGAGCACCAAGAAAAACACTTTCCCAATTTATTGGCCCAACAATTGGATCAACCCAATTATGTTTACGCCAATGTTCCCTACAGAATTAAATCCTATAGAGAAATTCTAAACAATCCACGGGATACCATAGAATATGATGAGAGGGTAGAAAATATTGTTCACGAGAGAACCCAACAAAGAGGAGAAGACGGCAAATTGGTCTTTGACCAAAGAATGTATCCCTTGAGGGCAACTCTTTCTGACAAACTTCTAGTAACCTTTTTAACTAAGGTGTCAAATTTTATTCCCGAAGCGGGTATATGGCTAAACACCCAAAGACCTGAGTGGAATGATGCCAACAATGCACTGGTAGGGAATGGGGTAAGTGTAGTGACAGCAGGTTATTTAAGGCGGTTCACAGCCTTCTTTATTGAGGTTTTATCCGGTTATTCAAAAAGCACCTTACCCATACACACAGAGATTTTAAAATGGCTAAAAGCCATAGATAAAGTATTTCTGGAATATCAGGGTTTTTTTGAGAATGGATTGTCCAATTCCCAGAGAAAGGGGTGGATGGATGCCATGGGAAAGGCCTCGGAGGTCTATAGGAAAGAGATGTATTGGAAAACCACATCTCATTCCAAAACCCTTGAGGTGGGTGATTTAAAAGACATCCTGCAAAGAGTTCTTTCTGCTTTGGATTATACCTTGGGCCACAACTTGAGACCCGACGGTTTGTATCATTCCTACAACTTGATAGAGTACACAGAGGCAGAAGCTCATATTGGATATTTGTATCCCATGTTAGAAGGGCAAGTGTCTATCCTGAGCTCAGGATATTTGGAGGGACAAGGAGTGGTAAATGTATTAAAGTCATTGCCCAAAAGTTCTTTGTACCGGAAGGATCAGAAGAGTTATATGTTGTATCCTAACCGACCGCTCACTCCCTTTTTTGAAAAGAACAAAATAGATGGTGACTTTGCCAAGAATTCAGAATTACTGCAGCACTTATCTGCCCAGCCTACCAACCCCCTTGTGGAGGTAGATCACAAGGGACAATTTTATTTTGCACCCCAACTCTATAACCGAGAAGACCTTGCAATCACATTAGATGATTTGGCCAAGGTTTATCCCAAGAGGGTGGAGGCAGAACGCGCCAGTTTGTTAGAGCATTACGAGTCTGTTTTTGACCACAAGTCTTTTACCGGAAGGTCAGGAACCTTTTTTGCCTATGAGGGCTTGGGTTCTATTTATTGGCATATGGTTTCTAAGCTTTTGGTAGCCATACATGAGTATGTAGATGTTAACGATCATTCTTCTCAACAAGAGTACCTTAAGCATATGGTAAAAGAGGTGAAAGCGGGCATTGGTGCTCACAAGAGCCCTGTAGATTATGGAGCCTTTCCCGTGGACCCCTATAGCCATACTCCTGCCGGAAGAGGAGTCCAACAACCTGGAATGACGGGTCAGGTTAAGGAAGATGTTCTCTCTAGGTGGTTTGAATTAGGGGTGCTTGTAAAGGATGGTAAACTTCATTTTTGTCCCTCCGATTTACCTTCAGAAGAATGGTATACAGAACCTGTTGACTACCAGTATATAGATGTAAATGGAGAGGTTCAGTGGATAGAGGTTCCCTCGGGCTCCATGGGCTTTACCTATGCAGGAATACCTGTTGTTTATACCCGAGGAACAGAGGCCTTCACAACTGTAAACTCTTCTGAGGGAGAAACGTTAGAGTATCCAGGGTCCGAGTTGCCCCAACTTTGGTCACAAACGGTATTTACTCGCTCTGGAGCTATCAAATCAATACATGTATCTGTTATATAATACGCTATGAATTCTAGATTAATTGCCTTGTTCTGTGGTGTCCTTTTCGGCATTAGCCTATCCGCCCAGACAAGTTCCATAGATTTTTCTGCGCCCATGCATCAATTCAGTGGATTTGGTGGTTGTGGTTTTTCTGTGGTAGCCGACCCGGTGAACCCTTCTAATAATACGGGTAAATTGGTAAATGTGGGCACTGCTTGGGAAGGAATCTATTTGAATCTACCCGATGAGGTGGTCTTGGCTTCCCAGAACCAAATCACCCTTTCTTTTTACAATACAGTGGCAGATACCACTTTGTTATTATTAAAACTAGAGGAAGGAACGGATGTGGATGTAGATTGTTTTGTAACTGTTTCTGGACAGGGGTGGCAGACGGTAACATTTGATTATTCAAATGCTTTGGTTTCTGGGGGAGGGAACCCTATAAATGCGACAGGGAGCTATGATAAGATGGTGTTTTTTGTCAATGGCCCCGATTATATTCCTGGCACCTATTACATAGATGATATTGTGTATGCAAATTACGAATCGGTACATTCCTTAGATGTGGTGTATACCGATTTGGCATGGTCAGATGAGTTTGCCTATTTTGGGCCTGTGGATACCAATGCCTGGTTTGCCGAAACCGTAGCTCCAAATTCTTGGGGCTGGCACAATGGAGAGAAGCAACATTACACGGACAGAACCGACAATTCATTTGTTTCTAATGGTACTTTAAAAATTGTTGCCAAATCAGAGTCCTATACCTCTCAGGGGTTAACCTTGAATTACACTTCTGCTCGATTGACCTCCATTTATGAATTCACCTACGGAAGGGTAGATATAAGAGCCAAGTTGCCCTTTGGAGAAGGCACTTGGCCAGCTCTTTGGATGCTGGGGACCTCCATTGGTAACAGTGTCCATCCTCCTACTATTTCTTGGCCTGACTGCGGAGAAATTGATATTATGGAGCATTGGGGTAATGATCAAAATGAAATACACGGTAGCATACACAATAGATCTAGTTTTGGCGCCACCGTAAATACAAATACCCTGAGAAGGGATAGTGTGAGTGATGAGTTCCATGTGTATTCTATGAATTGGTCCCCTGACCAAATCTCTTTTTTGTTTGATGGCCAGCTGTATTACACTTACCATCCCAATCCAAAGGATATTGATAACTGGCCCTTTAACGATCCTCAGTTTTTTATTTTAAATATTGCCATGGGCTCTTCCTGGTATGATATTGACCCCAACTTTGTAGAAAGCCAAATGGAGGTAGATTACATAAGGGTATTTCAAAACAATGTTTCTGTAGAAGAATCAACTCACGTAAATTCTAAGATTTCTCTTTACCCAAACCCGTCTAATAATGTCTTTACGGTTTATTCTCAGGAAGAGAAAATAGAAGTAATCCGAGTAATAGACATTAATGGAAAGGAGCTTATTCAGATCAACGGCGGACAAAGAAGGGAAGTGAAAATCGAAAATGTCCTGCCTGCGGGGTTCTACTTTGTTCAGGTTCAAACCTCCTCCGGGATAGAGGTCGTTACAGTGCAGATTCAATAGGTATCCACTCTAAATCACACAAAAAGCAAAGGCTCAAGAGGTGTAAACGGATGTGACTTGCCTAAGGCTTTGACTGTGAATCTAAAATAACCATTTGCTTTTTGGTGAGAGTGCAGTGTTAAAATTACTTTGGCACGATATTCGACTAAGGCCGGATAACCTATCAACCAAAACCATATGAGACCACATCATTTAGTAATTCCGTTTATTGTTTTATTCCTTGGATATTACAATCCGTCCCTTGCTCAGGGGAAGTTAGAAGGAGCCAAAAAACAAGTTAGCAAACCTACTACAGGGACCAAATCCAGTCCAAAGGAAGATTCAGGGTCAGAAAGTTCTTCTTCTAGTGCTTTTCTTGCAGAAGTATTGATGTATGCGACGTATGGAGCTGCAATTGGAGTTTATGGGTTGGAGCCCCATCTATATAATTCCTTGACGGACTATCCCTATAAGGAAGACAGTCGTGGAAACTATTCTTCATTGCAGTTTGTACCAGATGCAAGAGATTTTAGAGTAGATATAAAGAACCAGTTTTTAGTTAGTGATAGGTTGTACGGTAACCATCTGGAGCTACGTGTTAGGCCTTTGAGATATTTCTATGCTCAGGTGGACTATACAGAACTTATAGAGCCCAAAGTGGGAGAGTCGGGAGTGGATAATCTATCCATTATTAATACCACTTTCTGCTATGATAGGGTTAGAACTGAAAGTTTCAATTTAGGCTGGTTGTTAGGTGTTAGGTATGTTGGAGGAGGGATTGACCAAACGGGTTTTGTTTACGGGTTGCAGATGGAGTATTTCTCAAAAATAAATATCAGTATATACTCTTCAATAAAAGGGGGTTTTATCTCAGACAGAGGAGTCAGTGAATTTGAATTTTCGGGTCGCTATCACCTGAATAGAATGTATTTGTCTGCAGGAATTCAAAGTGTAGGTTTAAGTACAGTGAATTTTAATTTCTTTTCTACGGGCCTAGGTATTTACCTCTAATAGAATTGGAATTAGGGCCGCTTATCCAAATTTTAGGTTTTCGTAATTAGTTTTTTAAATTTTAAAAAATCAATTCGATACGAAAAAGTATATAATAACTCTGGTCTTTTCCGGTTTTTGCTCCCTTGGATTTTCTCAATTATATATAGGAGGTGGATTTGGAAACTCCTTTTACAATCAAGAGTTGGGAGAATTGACAGGGGATGATTTTAATTTAAATGAAAAACGCCTTAGGCTGGATAGTATATGGTGGATACCGATTAGGCTTTTTAGGAGTAGAAGGTGGTTACAGAGACTTGGGAAGTGTGTCTACCGGTAACTCTGGGAATATTTGGGAAAGCAAATTAACCGCATGGGATATTGCAGCAAAGGGACATTTAGATATTGGTCCACTGTGTACGCAACGGGTAAAGCGGGCGCCGCATTTTATAAAAACACAGTGTCCGTTGGAGGACAGAGCTCTTCGGAAAACACCTCTAATTTGTTGTGGGGTGTTGGTGCAGGAGTTAATCTAGGTAATTTGGGTTTGGGGCTTTCTTTTGAATCCATTGATATGAGTTCTAGTAGCTCCTTTTCTCAATTGATGTTAAAAGCGACTTTTTCACTTGGGAGGTGATTAATTTTCTTCTTAATTACACCCCTACCATTTAAACCCTGTTCAAATCAGAAAAAAAACCACGCCATCGGCGTGGTTTAATGTTTTGTGGAGCTGCGGGGAGTCGAACCCCGGTCCAAACAAGGAACCAAAAGGCTTTCTACATGCTTAGGGCATTATTGAGTTTTCTGAAGTAACCTGGGAATG
>JGI26086J50260_1000513_pt1 | contig 24704 bp, 20 predicted proteins | sample SaaInl3SG_22_DNA_FD_50260 | JGI IMG/M metagenome (IMG submission 50260)
TCTCCTTGTCCGCTAGCAAAAGGATTGTCAAGTAAATCCCATTTATCAATTGTAATCCAGAGCGGAGTATCTACTTTTTTAGCACATTGGTTAAAAAGTAGNAATACAAATACAGCGTAAAAAAGGATTTTCATTTTTCTTTTATTTGAACTNTTGAACGTAAAAATATCCAATTTATTTTTGGGTAGATAAGTTTCCTGTAATTTTCAGTTTTTCTAAAATTTGATGNGCAACAACCANNGCATTGTAGCCATCTTCAATACTTACTTTTGGAGTTGTTTTATTAACNATACTTTCTCCAAATGTACGCAGTTCTTCTTTAATNGCATTTACTTCTNCAACAGTTGGTTTATCAAACATGATTTTTTTGGAGCCCTTTCCTTCNCCAAGGTCTAAAACCATATCAAAAGGTCCTGCTTCTCCTTGCACATCTTCCATTTTAACAACCTCTACTTCTTTGTCTAAAAAGTCTACNCTGATGTATGCATCTCTTTGGAAAAANCGAGATTTTCGCATATTTTTCATAGAAATTCTAGAGGATGTAAGNTTGGCAACGCATCCATTTTCAAACTCTATACGTGCGTTTGCAATATCGGGNGTGTCAGATACAACTGCAACTCCAGATGCTGAAATTCTTTTCACTGGAGATTGAACAANACTTAGAATAATATCTAAATCATGAATCATTAAATCTAGAACAACAGGGACATCAGTACCTCTTGGATTAAATTGAGCCAGACGGTGTGTTTCAATAAACATGGGTTTGTTGAAATGCGGAAGTGCTTCTTGAAATGCAGGATTGAAGCGTTCAACATGTCCAACCTGAACGTTTACTTCGGCCTCATGCGCTAGATTAATAAGCGATTTTGCTTCTTCAACTGTTTCAGTTATTGGTTTTTCTATAAAAATGTGTTTAGAATTACGCAGTGCAAGTGCAGCACATTCGTAGTGGTTTACTGTAGGTGTAACAATATCTAAACAGTCAACCTCTTCAATCAATGCTTCAATAGAAGAGAAGCGTTTAATACCAAATTCTTCTGAAGCTTTCAGCGCGTTTGCGTCATATGGGTCATAAAAACCAACAAACTCAAATTGATCATTTAACTCAAGTAATAATCGAATATGAATTCGTCCTAAATGTCCTGCTCCTAAAACCCCTATCTTCAGCATAATTTTAATTTTCCTCAAAATTAAGCGAATCGAGTATTTTTTGTATCTCAAAGCCTATTACTTATCAACACAATTGGTGTTAGTTTTGCTCAAGACTTTGTATTTAGATCCAAGTTTTTATAGTATCCGAGATCTTTATCTGTTAAAATTTTAGTTAAAGTGCTAATTTGACCTGTGTGATAAGAAAAGTGTTCAATTACGTGTATAAGAACGGAATAGGTTGTTTCGTTAAAGCCTTGTATTCTTACTGTTTCTGATAGTTTTTGGTCATTTAAAGCATTTAGTTCTGTTAAAATATTCACTTTGAGATTTTCAAGTATGAAAATTAAGTCAGCTTTTTTGATGTTTGCATGTTTTAAAAATTCATTGTCTCTTTCTCTATTGTCCTTTTTACTCCCTAGTCCACTCAGTATCCATTGTCTGCCATTTCCGCAAACATGTAAAATGAGGGAACCAATACTAGGTGTGTTTGTATTGGGAGTTAGCCATAAATCTTTTTCTTCAATAAGCGATAAACATTTATAAATTCGAGTGTAAGATTCGTCAAAAACTCTTCTTTTGAATTCATTTACAATTAGTTCTGTATGAAGCATCATTTTTGCGTTTAAACGAATCAAACTTAAGAATAAAAAAAATACATAAAATAAACTTTTGTAATTAAGATTTTCATATATTTGCACCCGCGAAAGCGATAAACGGTAGGTGTAGCTCAGTTGGTTAGAGCATCGGTTTGTGGTGCCGAGGGTCGTGGGTTCGAATCCCATCATTTACCCAGAATTAAAGGTCTTGAATTTTCAAGGCCTTTTTTTGTGCTTCAGCTTTTTTAGATGAGTTAGTTGTATAGAGTTTTTTTTGTTGTTGCCGAGTGTCGTGCGGTTCCCTGTCTGCCGACTAGGCAGGGAATCCCATCATTTATCCAGAATTAAAGGTCTTGAATTTTCAAGGCCTTTTTTTGTGCTTCAGCTTTTTTAGATGAGTTAGTTGTATAGAGTTTTTTTGTTGTTGCCTAGTGTCGTGTGGTTCCCTGTCTGCCGACTAGGCAGGGAATCCCATCATTTACCCAGAATTAAAGGTCTTGAATTTTCAAGGCCTTTTTTTGTGTTTCAGCTTTTTTAGATGAGTTAGTTGTATAGAGTTTTTTTTGTTGTTGCCTAGTGTCGTGTGGTTCCCTGTCTGCCGACTAGGCAGGGAAGTAGGTGGATTAACTCAAAAGCGTTGTTTGGGTGGTGTTCTGTATATATTATAAAATGAGTATTGGTTGGTGTTCTAAGGAGGATCTGAAAACCTATTAGCTCATTTTCTTTTTATAGTAAGAAATACGATGTTTGAAGAATAATTCAAAAAAAAACAATCATCATAACAAATCTGAGACGAAGTTTCTTAGCTTTGGAACTTAACAGAAACTAATGAAGATTACAAAATAGCCCTATTATTAAGGTTTATTTTGTTGTTTACAATTATTTAGATGGAGCAAAAAATTACCACGACAGATCAAAAAAGAATTTTTCATTTTTCTGATGTTTCGGCAGCTTTTCTTGTTTTTTTATTAGCATTACCATTGAGTTTGGGAATTGCGAAGGCAAGTGGTTTTCCTGCTTCTATGGGAGTTTTAACAGCTATAGTAGGAGGTGTTTTTACGCTTTTTTTTAAGGTCTCAGAATTATCTATTAAAGGTCCGGCAGCCGGTTTAATAACAATTTGCGCAGCTGCCGTAGCAGAATTTGGTGGAGGAGTAGTAGGTTGGCAAATGGTGTGTGCCGTTATTGTTGTAATGGCTGTTTTACAAATGTGTTTAGGTCTTTTTAAGCTAGGTGGATTAAGCGATTTTTTCCCACATGCAGCGGTTCACGGTATGTTAGCAGCGATAGGAATTATTATAATTGCTAAACAAATTCCTGTACTACTCGGAGTTTCTCCAGAAATATATGCAGAAAAAAGTGTAGCTAAGTTGCTTATAAATATTCCTAGTTTTATAACGCTAGCTAACTTAAAAGTTGCTTTAATTGGGGTTTCTGGATTGATTCTGTTATTTATAGTTCCTAAATTACGGATTCCTTTTGTGCATAAAATTCCGACTCCTTTATTGGTCTTACTTCTTGCTATTCCACTTGCTATTTTATTGGATTTTAAAACAGAGCAACCGGCGCATATTTTGGTTGTTATAGGTGATTTCTGGGGTAGTTTGGCTATCAATGCAGATTTCTCTTCTATTGCTACTTTTCCTTTTTGGAAATATGTAATTATGTTTTTGTTTGTAAGTTCATTAGAATCTATTCTAACCGTAAAGGCAGTTGATTCTCTTGACCCAGATAAAAAAGAATCAAATTACAATGGCGATTTGATAGGACAAGGAGCAGGAAACATAGTTTCGGGAATGTTAGGTGGATTGCCTATGATTTCTGAGGTGGTGCGCAGTTCTGCTAACATAAGTTATGGAGCTAGAAGTAAATGGTCTAATTTTTTTCATGGTATTTTTCTTTTGCTTGCTATGCTTTTTATCATTCCGATAATAGAGCTTATTCCAAACGCAGCTTTAGCTGCCATGCTTATACATGCCGGATACAAGCTAACGGCTCCGAAAGAATTTATACATATAAAAAGGGTAGGAACAGAACAGCTTTTGATTTTTATAGTTACAATTTTAGTTACGCTTTTGGAGGATTTACTTTTGGGTATTTTTTCTGGAATCGCAGTTAAATTTCTAATTCATTTGTATCATGGAGTTCAATTAAAGAACTTTTTCGAAGTGCGGTTAATCTTGAAAGAAAACAATAAGCAAACAATACTTAAGGTAAGTGATGCTGCTGTTTTCTCTAATATTATTTCGTTTAGGAAAAAAATAGCGAAACTTTCTTTAGCTGATTCGCTTATAATCGACCTTAGTTCAGCAAGTTTTCTAGATCATTCTTTCATGAGCTTTTTAAGTCGTCTTCAAAAATCAAAGAAGGAAAAAGGTTGTTCTATTGAAATTATAGGCTTAGATAAGCACAAGTCATTTTCAGACCATCCTTTGGCAACGCGTAAACTTACAACTTAGCGATATGTATGAGAATTGATTGTTTAGTATTTCCACTTATTTGCTAAAGCAACTAAAGATAACATTACCGGAACTTCAATTAATACTCCCACAACGGTAGCTAAAGATGCTCCAGAATTTAAACCAAAAAGAGAAATGGCTACGGCTACGGCTAACTCAAAAAAGTTACTAGCACCTATCATAGCCGAAGGAGCGCAAATTGAATGTTTTAGTTTAAAATACTTCCCAGCAAACCAACTGATAAAAAAGATAAAATAGGTTTGAAGCGTAAGTGGAACTGCAATTAGTAAAATTGCCAAAGGATTACTAATGATTGTTTTACCTTGGAATGCAAAAATTAAAACAAGCGTAAGTAATAAGGCAAAAATAGAAATTGGCTTGAGTCGTTTTAGAAAAACGCTTTCAAACCACTCTTTCCCTTTCTTGCGAATCAAAACTTTGTTTGTTGCATAACCAGCAATTAATGGAATTAAAACAAAAACAACAACAGAAGTGATTAAAGTGCCAAAAGGAATACCAATGATTTCTCCATTTCCATTTAAAAATTGAATATCGAACCAAGAGAAGAGTAGTCCTACTATAGGAACGAAAGCAACAAGTAAAATCAGGTCGTTTACCGACACTTGAACAAGGGTATAATTCGCGTCGCCTTTAGTGAGGTAGGACCAAACAAAAACCATAGCCGTGCAAGGAGCTGCGCCTAGAAGTATAGCACCTGCTAAGTACTGCTCTGCATCTTCGGGCGACATCCAGGCTTGGTAGACTTTGTAAAAAAATAAATAGGCGAAAATTGCCATGGTAAAAGGTTTGATTAGCCAATTTACTACAACTGTCAATCCAAGTCCTTTCCAGTTTCTTGAAACATATTTTAGAGAAGAAAAATCAATTTGAACCATCATGGGATAAATCATAAGCCAAACTAAAATAGAAACAGGAACGTTGACGGTGAAAATGTTCCAATCACTTAAAACGTGTATACTGTCTCCTGATAAAAAACCTACTGTAATGCCTAAAGCAATGCACAGTAATACCCAAAGTGTGAGGTATTTTTCGAAAAAACCTATTTTTAATTCTTCATTCATAGTTTGTTAATTTTAGAAAATACGTAAAACATTTCTGTTGCAATTTCAAAAGAACGATAATCATAAAAACTACTTTCTAAAGGTGTGTTATCGTACTTTTTTGGATCTTCATAGCGAATCGGTATGCGCGCATCACAGCCCAAAACGAAAGGACAGTTTTCATCAGCATGAGAACAGGTCATAATTGCAGCAAAATTGTCGGATGGATTGCTTTTATTGTCATAGATCTTAGAGAACATATCTAATCCGTTTGACTGTTTATCCCAATTAATGGAATAAATTGGATTATTAGATTCGTTTTTCGAGATTTTAAATCCAAATCGGTTTAAGGAGGATATGGCGCGTTTATTAAAGGCAGTTTCCTCAACCCCTCCGCTGTAACACGTTGCTTTAACGTCGTAATAAATAGCTGCTACGTTTGCCCAAAGTTGTGAGAACTGGCTCCTTCTAGAGTTGTGTGTACATATAAAGTTTAACTGAACTGGAGCACCAATCTTTCTTTTGTTCACTATATAGTGCGTTAATACTTCTAACTCTAACTTACGTTTTGCAGAAATTGTATCAAAATCTATCTTATCAATTACCTGTGCAATCTTAGGAAACATTTTATTATTTTTAGCAACACCCAGAACCTGGTGTACAATTGTTTGCTTCTTTATCTTTTTGAGATAATGAGGATAGAGATACTTTGAGTTTTTCTTCTGGGATTCCACATTTATCTTTTGCCAAACAGTCTGTAGTTCTTGGAATTAGTTCGAAATATGTACCGTTAAATTCTAATCCGTATTTACNAATAGTATCGCCTTGATACTCAACTTCTATTTCTTNGTTTGAGANACCTAACTTTTCTTCGGATAANGAGATGATGCTCAGAAGTTTCTCAGGGTGTAATCTATGGTCATAATCATTTGCTTCCCAAAGTTGAAAATTTACAACCTTTTCATTTCGTATGGTTCCTCCACAATCGATAAATTTTTTAGCGATTTCTCCTACTTCTGTAATATGAAAATGAGCAGGAACAAGCTTTCCGTTCGGTAGCTCAAACCCAATTGAAGCGCTTTCTTTTAAAATGGATTTAAATGTGTTTAATTTCATCTTTTTTTAATTTAATATCGCGATATAACGATGTACTTTAGTAAATTTTTTTAACTACAAGTTTTTTCAGAACATAAAGTATGTTGCTTAAAAAAATCTTCAAAAACTGTTTTTATTTCTAACCACTTGTTGGTATTGATACAATAATTCATTGCATTTCCTTCTATTGTACCTTGAATAATTCCTATATTTTTTAATTCTTTGAGGTGTTGACTAATTGTAGCTTGTGCTAGGCCTAATTCTTCAACTAGGTTTGAATTTATGCAAGATTTAGATTTTAATAAATACTCTAGAATTGCTATTCTAGCAGGATGCGCAAATACTTTTCCAAGTTGTGAAAAGTTATTTTGCTCTTCTGTAAATAGATTTGTTTTTGTTAATCCCATAACTATATTGCAATATTACGATATAATTTTTAATTGACGAGTAAATATGTTTATTTCTTTAAATTTTATTTAGTTTAACTCCAAAACGATAAGAGTAAGAAAGGCGTTTTAAGGATAAAAAAAGATTTATTCAAAGTAGTAAGCATAGCTAAATTCCTATTTTTAAAAAATGAGTAGGTGAATTTAATAGAGGTGTTACGGCTTGCGCTATTATTGCTTGAAGTTTTTTTAAGACAATTTTTTTCACGAAGTCGGTATGTGTAATCAAGCCAACTTGTCTACTTGGAACAGGTTCTTTGAAGGATATAATTTTAGATTTCATTTGTTCGTCTAGATTATTGGCATAAAGTTGAGGAATGAGCGTAAGAGTTTCTTCAGCGTTTGTCATTTTAACCAAGCTATCTAAACTTCCTGATTTGAATTCATACGTGCGTTTTTCTTTTACTTTTTGATTTGATAGTTCGCATATTTTTAATACTTGAGAGCGCAAACAGTGTCCTTCATTAAGCAAGGATAGGTTTTCATAATCTAGTTCGCTTACATCAATATTTCGGGTGTATTTATGCTGCCTACTATCATAAATCAGAAAAGGTTCCGTGTAAATTTCAGTTTCAACAAGTAGAGGATTTTCTANAGGGAGAGCNGCTATTCCAATATCTATACTTTTAGATAGCAGTGCTTTTTNTATTTGTGCAGTTGTCATTTCCTCAATAGTAATATTCATTTTATCAAAAGAAGAAACAAAGGTTCTGAAGAATAATGGGATTAAATCAGGTGCAATTGTAGGAATAATACCAATACTTAAGCTACCTACCATTTCTCCTTTCAATTCTTGAACTAGGTAGTTTAACTGGTTAATTTCATTGTTTATAATTACTAGTCTATCTATAATTTGGCTTCCTTCTTTAGTAATTGAAACCGGTTTGGTTTTTCGGTTAAAAAGTTTAATGCCAATCTCTTGTTCTAACTTACCTATCATGGTACTTAAGGTAGATTGTGTTACAAAACATTTTTCAGCAGCAGCTTCAAAGTTCTCAGATTCTACCACTGCAAGTACGTATTTAAATTGTTGGATATTCACAAGGTTAATTTTTTAATATTGATGCTGTCAATAAAGATATAGAAAATATCGTTTTTATAGGTGTTGTTTTTAGCTTTAATTTGTAAAAAAAAGATATTATGCATAAAACACTAATCGTATTTGCAACACTCGGATTTCTGAGTTTTGCTTGTACAGAAAAAGAAGAGGTTAAGGCAAACAATGAAAAGATGACAGACGAAGGAGGTTGTCCTCTAGGCTTTGATAAGATGCGTTCATCTGGCGAGGTAATTAAAAATGAAGGNAATACCAATAAANACTGGTGGCCTAATAATTTAGATTTAAGTGTGCTAAGGCAGCATGCAGCACATGCTAATCCTATGGGAGAATCGTTTGACTACGAAAAAGCATTTAAAGAATTAGATTATTTTGCCTTAAAAAAAGATCTTGAAGCGTTAATGACAGACTCGCAAGACTGGTGGCCAGCAGATTTTGGACATTATGGCGGATTATTTATCCGTATGGCTTGGCACAGTGCAGGAACATACAGAACCGGAGACGGTAGAGGAGGTTCTAGAGCGGGTCAACAGCGATTTGCTCCTTTAAACAGTTGGCCAGATAACGCTAACCTAGATAAAGCTAGAAGATTACTTTGGCCAATAAAGCAAAAATATGGTAAAAACATTTCTTGGGCTGATTTAATGATTTTAGCAGGTAACGTAGCGTTTGAATCAATGGGATTTGAAACAATTGGATTTGCTGGAGGTAGAACAGATGTTTGGGAAGCTGAATCGAATGTTTATTGGGGAGCTGAAGAAAAATGGCTAGACGATAACATGCGTTATGGAAAAGATAGAGAACTGGAAAAGCCTTTAGCAGCAGTTCAAATGGGATTAATATATGTTAATCCAGAAGGTCCTGGAGGAAATCCGGATCCAAAATTAGCTGCTGTAGACATTAGAGAAACATTTGGAAGGATGGGAATGAATGACGAAGAAACCGTAGCTTTAATTGCGGGTGGACATACGTTAGGAAAAACTCATGGTGCTGCAAGTGGAGTAAATTTAGGAGCTAGTCCAGAGGGTGCAAGTATTGAAGAACAAGGTTTCGGGTGGAAAAATTCTTATGGAACTGGAAAAGGAAAAGATCAAATTACATCTGGTTTGGAGGTAATCTGGACAGAAACCCCAACAGAATGGAGCCAAGGTTATTTTAAAAGTCTATTTGAAAATGAGTGGGAACTAACTAAAAGTCCGGGTGGAGCGCATCAGTTTGTTGCTGTAAATCCTAAGAAAATGTATCCTGATGCGTTTGATAAAAATAAAACGCATAAGCCAACAATGTTGGTAACAGACATCTCATTAAGAGAAGATCCTATATATGAGAAAATTTCTAGAAAATTTTACGAGAACCCTGAAGAATTTAACGCTGCTTTTGCCAAAGCTTGGTTTAAGTTAACGCATAGAGATATGGGACCAAAAGCGAGTTATATCGGACCAGAAATTCCAAAAGAAGAGTTTTTATGGCAAGATCCAGTAAACAACAATTTGAAATCGAATATCACGGATAAAGATGTAGAGGTGTTAAAGAAAAAAATAGCAGCAACTAACTTAACAACGTCAGAGTTAGTAAGCACTGCTTGGGCATCGGCATCTACTTACAGAGATTCGGATAGAAGAGGAGGAGCGAATGGAGCACGTATACGATTAGAGCCTCAGGTTAGCTGGAAAGCAAATCAACCAGAAAATTTGAAAAAGGTATTGGCAGTTTACACTGGAATTCAGCAAGAATTTAATTCTTCTTCTAAACATGTTTCTATGGCAGATTTGATTGTTTTAGGTGGAGCTGTTGGAGTTGAAAATGGTGTGAAAAAAGCTGGATACTCTTTTAAAGTACCCTTTAATCAAGGTAGGGCAGATGCTACACAAGAGCAAACAGATGTAGAAGGTATGGCTGTTTTAGAGCCAATAGCAGATGGCTTCAGAAACTATAGTGATAAGGAATATACCTTAACTGCAGAGCAATTATTAATTGATAAAGCGCAGTTGCTTAAGTTGACCGTGCCAGAGTTAACTGTTTTAGTTGGTGGTTTGCGCGCGTTAGAAGCAAATTATTCAAATTCTAAGCTGGGTATATTAACTGAAACTCCAGGTGCCTTGAACAATGCATTTTACAAGAATTTGTTAGACATGCGTTATGAGTGGAAATCTGAAGATGGAAAAAGCTTTACAGGTTATGAAAGAAACACAGATAAGAAGGTTTGGGAAGCATCTCGTGTAGACTTAATATTTGGGTCGCATTCAGAACTTAGAGCTATTGCAGAAGTATATGCAAGTAAAGACGCTGAAGAAAAGTTTGTTAAAGACTTTATTAAAGCATGGAGCAAAGTAATGGAGTTAGGAAGGTTCTAATTCAAAACAGATAGATAAAAAAAGAGCTAATCAATTTGATTAGCTCTTTTTATTTTTTAGGCACAATTTGAACAAACGCCATTTACCACACCATAAAAATCATGAATAATGTATCCTTTTAGTGCTGGCATTTTGACTTTTTCATCTAAACATTCCACTTTTTCGCATTTTTCACATTTAAAATGAAAATGATTGTGGGCATGTTCTTCGTGCGAACATTTTTTACACGCTGCGTAGAATAATTTCCCAGATGGATCCACAACTTTGTGAATAAGTCCATCTTCTTCAAATGCTTGAAGTGTTCTATATACGGTAGATCTATCCGCTGTTCCGCTTAAAGATTCTTCAATCATAGCAGACGAAATAGCTTCTGTTGAAGTCTTAAACATCTCTAGAATTTTTTTTCGAGTGGGAGTGTTTCTTCTTTTCACAGTGCGAAAATTATAGATTTTTTTTAGAATTTATTAAATCTTTTCAACTTTTATTTTTACACGAGAACCTGAGTATCCGACAGTTGAACTAGAGGTAAATTCCATTACTTTCTTTTCTTTTTTCTCTACCTCGTACACACCGCTAAAGTTGGCAGCCTGCTCCGCAGCTTCTTCCGCTGCATGGTCATGGTCATGCTCTCCTTCTTCCTCGTGATCATGTTCTTCTGCTTGGTAGGATAATTCGAAAACCTCTCCTTTTTCTCTGAATTGCCAAATAAATTCGGCATGACCACCTTCATCATTTTTCCATTCTCCAAAACAAGACTCATCGTAAATATCACAATCGTCAATCTCCCATTTCGGAAGCTCTTCTTCGTTTACTCCATTTACAGAAAGTTCAGTTACTTTCCAATCTCCTGTTTTCATTAACCTTTTTGATGTAGATTTAACTTTATTACAGCTGTTTAATCCTGTTAAAAAAAGCATTCCTACGGCAACTATTAATATTCTTTTCATCTTATTATTGAATTATCGTTACAAAATTTAATTCTATATCTGTTTCTCCTGGTGCGCAAGAACCATCTTTAACTCCTGGTTGGTGTTTTAAAGAAATTTCTGTTGTACCTTGACTTGCAGCACCTGTTACCCATTGCGATTGTAAACCAACTTCAAAGGTTCCGTCTGTGTCTGTTCTAGTAATTATCACATTCGTACCTGCTGGAGTAAAACAAAATAAATGTTCACCATCTTCTTCTAATACTTCATTTGAAATTGTATCGGCTGGACTTTCAGATTCATTTAACAAAATAATTTCCGCGTTGTAGGTCGTATTTTCTGCTAAAACAATGTCGTCAAACTGAGAAGGAGCGTTACCACCATCTCCATCTTCGTCTCTAAAAATAGCTTCTACCGTTGGCGCAACGTTTGCAGGATCAGTAAAGATTATTTTAAAGGTTGTAATTAGTTCTACTTCGTTCTGGTCTGGAGCAGGAACATCTACTAAGTCATCGTCTTTTTTACAAGAAACAAGAACCGTTGCAATTAGTCCTGTAAACAAGAAATACTGAACTGTTTTTTTCATCTTCTTCATTTTATTTGTTATTTATTGATTAATGGGGATTTTAATTCGTACTGAAATATTTCTGCCTAATTCATCGGCATAATATCTAAAGCGGTTGAGATAATCTCGATAACGCGTGTTAAATAAGTTGTGTACACCAATAGAAACATTAACTGAACTATATGGAGTTGTTATTTCTGAACTCAATGTGAGGTCAAACAAATTGTACGCATTTGGCGGAGCAATAAAATCGCTATTCTCTGGAACGCGTGATTGTTCTGCTACGAAAGAGTGTTGAATAGAAAACTCATTGTGCGTTAAACCTTTACACTGAGGTAAGCTTATGTTTAGTCTGTTCTTGAGGTTGTCTGCAGGCATTTGTAGTAAATGATCATTTAAAGAAATATTGTAACCACGGAGCAGAGAAACATTTATGACGTATGAGAAAACCTTATTTATTTGTGCTTCGGCAAAAAAATCAACACCATAAATTCTAGCTTCTGTTTCTTTAAAAATAAAGGTTGGAAAAGCACCCTTTATGGTTAGCGTAGGAGGGAGCTGTGGTTCTAAGAAGATATGATTTCTGAAATAATTAAAATAAGGCTGTACATTAACACGTAGCCATTTATAGTTTAAATCGTATTCAATACTTGTATTTAAGGCGTCTTCTTGGTTTAAGTTAGCATCTCCAATTTCTACTGCTGCAGCTCCATGGTGTAATCCNTCACTGTAAAGCTCATTTATACTCGGTGGTCTCCAAGTTTTAGCTACGTTAAAGCGAATAGAACTAAANTTATTTATTGAGTATCTACCTCCTATATTAAATGCCCAATCTAAGTATTCATTGGTGGGAGATTGAATCTCATCGTTTTCCCAGAAAAAACTTTGAAGTCTTCTATAGTCTACTCTTAAACCACCTTCCAATAACAATTTTTTAATTGTTTTTCTTTCAATCCAAAATAAGCCAGCACCTTGGTTTTCAAAGTTAGGTACAAACATTCTGCCTGTGTATGTGTTTTTTTGATAAATAGAATTTAAGCCAATTTCACCGCTAAATCCTTTTTTTGCAAAATGTTTCCAGTTTATATCAACCGTATGAGTTGTAAGTTCTAGTTGTAAATCGGGTCTATTTAAATTAGCTATTGAGTCATTTAATGATTGGTCTTTGTCGTACTCATATCTCAGGTTGTACTGCCTGCCATATACCAAGTTCAGTTTACCTATATCACCCGTTTTGAAATACATTGAAACTTTAGATAATTCGTGCTCTATACGTTGTCTAGGTCTGTCAATTTCATAAGAAAATTTGTCTTCTCCTAAGGGTTTTTCAAGGTTAAAAGCATTTTGCAAATCGGTAAGGTTTCCGATATGACTTCCAGAAAATATGCCTAAATCGGTGTTGAATTGACTGTAAAATAGCTCAACTCCGTAGTTTTCTTTCTCCCAATTTACGAGCGTTGAAAAGTTAGTTTCTTTTATCCCAGAGTTATTTAGATAATAGCTAGGTGTATGTTGATTTCCTCCTCTTTTAAGAGAGCCTTGCAGTGATAGAGACAATGCGGCCAGCTTTTTTAATCGTGTATGCATACTACCCGATACAGCACCTTGTCTGCCGTTTGAGAGTCCAACTAAATTTACTTCACCATAAGTTCCTGCTGTTTTCGCACCACGTGTTGGCTCTACTAAAATTACACCTCCAATTGCATCAAAGCCGTATTTAATGGAATTGGCTCCTTTAACTACCGAGATAGAGTTGGATACAAACGGGTCAATCTCTGGTGCGTGCTCAGCTCCCCACTGTTGACCTTCTTGTCTAATACTGTTATTTAAAATTAAAACACGATTACTGTGCAAACCATGAATAATAGGTTTGGCAATGGAGTTTCCTGTTTTTAAGGTACGAACACCGTTAATTTCTTCAAGCATACCACCTAACGAGAGTCCTCTAGTTTGATTGAGTTGTTTAGGAGTTAAACCATTTTTAATAAATGTATTTTGCTCGTTTTCGTCAATTATTACCTCAAATTCTTTCAGGTTGTGTATGTGATAATCTAACAGAAGTGAAAGAGATGTATCAGATTGTATGGTTATTTCATTCTCTTGTACAGTTTCTCCAAAACACCTTATTTGTAGGGTGTAGTTCCCTTTGCAAATATCATTGATTAAGAAAGATCCATCTGCTGCTATCCTAGCTCCTTTTTGTGCGTTAAGGAGTACGATTTGTAATGAATTGGTCGGTTCTTCAATATCTGTATGTATGGTTCCATCGAGTATAAAAGTGCAACTGTCTGTCTGACTAAAACCAAATAGGTTTGATAAAACTAAAATTATAGTATAAAATCTTTTCACAATTTACTCGCTTAATGCAACAGTGATGCAAATCTAAATCAATTTTATTTAAATGCAACACTGTTGCGTTAAAACTTTCTGTTTTATTTTAAATATATTCAAGATCACTAATGTGTTGTTGGCGCGACTAAAGCTTAAAAAGTAGTATCAATTATAAAATCAATCTNCGCCTTTACCTCCTAAGCCATATATTCTGTCTTTCTTTGCATCTCTTTTAATAACAAGGCGAATCGTAAGAGCAAATGGCTAGAAAAAAAACATCTGAAGTAGAGTTTATAGCTTTAATGGCATTCTTAATGGCAAATGTTGCAATAGCAATAGATGCTGTTCTTCCTGCGCTTTTTAAAGTAGGTGAAAGTCTTAATAACGCCAACAGTACAGACCTTCAATTAGTAATAACCATGATATTTCTTGGTTTAGGATTTGGTCAGCTCATTTTTGGTACCTTGTCTGATAGCTTAGGAAGAAAACCTGTAGTTTATCTGGGTGTAGCAACGTTTATGTTGGCTAGTTTTATATGTATTTATGCTCAATCCTTAGAAATGATGTTGCTAGGAAGGTTGTTACAAGGTGTTGGATTATCTGCACCCAGAACCATCAGTATAGCAATTATTAGAGACAGTTACAGTGGAGATTATATGGCTAGAATAATGTCTTTTGTTACCGTGATATTCATTTTGGTGCCAATGGTAGCACCTTTACTTGGGCAGCTAGTCATTTTATATTACGATTGGCAAATGATTTTTCACTTCCATTTAATGTTTAGTGCATTAATTTTAATTTGGTTTATTCTTAGGCAGCCAGAAACACTTAAGTTAGAAAATAAAACGGTTATAACAAGAAGACTATTTATAAACGGAGTTACAGAATTTTTTAAATACAAGCAAAGTGTTATTTATACAATTATTTCGGGTTTAATAACTGGTTCATTTATGGTTTATCTAAGCGCTTCTAAGCAAATTTTTCAAGAGCAGTTTCAGGTAACAGATAATTTCGTTTACATTTTTGCTGGTTTAGCTCTACTCATAGGTATTGCAACTTTCTTAAACGGTTCATTGGTTGTTCGTTTAGGAATGAAACGTTTGTCAACCATCTCACTTTACATATTCGCCGGTATTGCTGTAGTTTATTCAGTCGTCTTTTTTACGACAGACAATCCTTCTTTACCTGTTTTGCTCATATTTATGAGCTTACAATTTGCCTGCTTAGGTTTTATTTTCGGAAACGTACGTTCTTTAGCTATGCAGCCGGTTGGGCATATAGCTGGCGTGGGCAGCGCAATTAATGGATTTGTTTCCACTATTATGGCTGTTCCTATCGCAATTTTTATAGGTTCCTTTATAGATAAAACTGTTTTACCAATGTTTATCGGATTTGCCTGTAGTGGATTACTTACTTTTCTACTTTTAGTTTATCTTAGCAAAAAAAATAGTCTGGAAGGAGAATAAATAAATACAGCAATCATAAGTAAAGCTTATGATTTGTATTTAAAATATAAATAAAAATTATCAATTCTTTTTTTCCAGATTTGTACTTCAAAATAAAGTCATGAAAAAAACAGTAACAATTGCAAAAGGAGACGGAATCGGTCCTGAAATTATGGATGCGACTTTGAAGATTTTAAAGGCTGCAGAAGTTAATTTAGAATTTGAAGAGATTAAAATAGGAGAGAAGGTTTACCTTTCAGGAAATACTTCTGGTATATCTCCTGATGCTTGGGATTCTTTAAGAAAAAACAAAGTGTTTTTAAAAGCGCCTATTACAACTCCTCAAGGTGGTGGTTACAAAAGTTTAAATGTTACAATGCGTAAAACGCTAGGATTGTACGCTAATGTTCGTCCATGTGTTAGTTTTCACCCTTTTGTAGATACAAAACATCCAAAAATGGATTTGGTTATTGTTAGAGAAAACGAAGAGGATTTATATGCAGGAATTGAGCATCAACAAACAGACGAGGTTGTTCAATGTTTGAAATTAATAAGTAGACCTGGTTGTGAAAAGATTATTCGTTATGCATTTGAATTTACAAAGCATGCCGGAAGAAAAAAGATCACATGTATGTCTAAAGACAACATTATGAAGCAAACAGATGGTTTATTCCATGAAGTGTTTGACGAGGTTGCAAAAGAATATCCAGAAATTGAAACAGAACACTGGATAGTAGATATAGGTGCTGCGCGTGTTGCAGATACACCAGAAGCATTTGATGTAGTAGTAATGCAAAATTTATATGGAGATATAATCTCTGATATTGCAGCTCAAATTACAGGATCAGTTGGCTTAGCAGGTTCTTCTAACATTGGAAATTCATGTGCAATGTTTGAGGCGATTCATGGTTCTGCTCCTATGATTGCTGGTCAAAACATAGCAAACCCTACAGGATTATTGCAAGGTGCAGTTTTAATGTTAAAGCACGTTGGAGAGAACGTTGCAGCAGTAAAAGTGCAAAATGCGTTGCTTAGAACAATAGAAGAAGGAATACATACACCAGATATCTATAAAGAAGGAGTAAGTAAAAGAAAAGTTTCTACAACTGAATTTACAGATGCTGTAATTGCAAACTTGGGTAAAGAGCCAGAAACTTTAGCAAAAGCAATTAACACAAACAGTAAGCCATTGGTTTTACCAGAATTAAAGCCAAGAACGCCGAAAGTAAAGAAGTTAATTGGTATTGATTTATTTGTAGATTGTAGAAATATCAAACCAGATGATTTAGCAGATAAACTGCACAAAATAACTTCAAAAGGAATTGAGTTAGACATGATTACTAACAGAGGTGTAAAAGTTTGGCCAAACGGTTTTGAAGAAACATTTTGCACTGATCACTGGAGATGTAGATTCTACAATGTTGAGAAAAATGAAATGACAAAAGAAGAAATTGTTGGATTACTCTCGAATGGTATAGCATCGAACATTGATGTAATTAAAACAGAAAACTTATATGAGTTTGACGGTAAAAAAGGATACTCTTTAGGTCAAGGTCAATAAAAAATAAAAACGAATATACGTTCGTTCAAAAAAACAACAACTGTAATGGTTGATGTGTGTGAAAAGCAAGGGAGATGATTTATTTCATCTCCCTTTTTTTATCAACTTTATTGATTCTATTAAGCGTGTAAAAGTTTAAAACAAAAAAAGAGAGTCGATTCGACTCTCTCCTTCTTTTTATTTACGTTTTCTTATTTCGTAGTTGCTGCTAATGAATCTGCAACACTAGTAGAAATTGCCGACTTCTCAACTCTTAATTTTGCACCATCGCAAGATAAAAGAACGTTTGTGTCGTTCACTTCTAAAACTTTACCATGGATTCCTCCAATTGTTAATACTTTATCTCCTACGCTTAAGTTTTCTCTAAACTTCTTAGCTTCTTTTTGTTTTTTCATCTGCGGACGAATCATAAAGAAATAGAAAACCACTAAAATAAGTAGTAACATTACTAAATTCATTCCACTACCTCCGGCTTGTAATAATACATTCATAATTTTGTGCACTTTGTGCGTTTTTAATTGATAATATTTGCTTTAATTGTTACTCTAGATACAGAAGGTTCTGTATTGGCAGTTATACTTACTGTTTTTGAAATTGCTCCAGCAACAAAGTTTTCGGTGTCAATTAAAGACTTAATTACACCTGTTTCTCCTGGTGCAATTGGTTCAGAAGGTTTATCGGTTACAGTACAAGAACATTGTCCGGTAACATTTGCTATAATTAACGGATAATTTCCTGTGTTTTTTACCTTGATTTCTGTTTTAATTTTCTCTCCTTTTGCAACGTTACCTACCTTATACTCGTTTTTTAGTTCCATAGTAGTTTTCTGACCTACTACAGACCCTCCTTTTTCTTGGCAAGAAAAAAGTGTTAAAAGTGATATCGCTGCTATTAATACCTGTTTCATCTTCTTTATTTTATGAGACCTCTTCCAATTTTATTGATTTTACCCTCTTTTTCTAATCTGGCAATTGCTTTATCTAACACACCGTTTATAAAAGTATTACTTTTTGGCGTACTATAGAACTTAGAGATTTCAATATATTCATTTAGTGTTACTTTCACCGGAATACTTTTAAACTCTTGGAGTTCTGTAATAGCCATTTCCATTAGTAAAACATCCATTCTGGCAATACGGTCTAACTCCCAGTTCTTAGTAAGTTCATCAATTAAAGCTAAGTTATCTGATTCTCTTTTAACGGTTTGCTTTAAAAGTGTACGTACAAACTCTTTTTCATCGTCTGCATCTTTATAAAGCGGTAGAATATCATTTGCACCTTCTGTTTCAAAGGCTTTAATGGTTTTTATAACCATAGATGCAGCTAAATCAATGTCGTCCATCCACTGTATACTTTTCTCTTCAAAAAAGTTAAACAGATGATCAAAGTTGGCAATTTCGTTTTTGAATAACGCGATCATAAAAGATTTATCGTCTTCAAAAGTTTGTGTACCGTTGTTCATGTATTCGAAGAAGGTTTCAGACTCTCTAATGTGTAAAAACATTTTTCTAAAAATCTCTTGATTTTCATCTCCTATCCAATTCACTAACCTTTCTTCAGATGCTTGTCTTATTCCGTAATGGTTGTCTAACAACTCAATAACTTTATTTTCAACAAACTTGAGATTTGGGTTTTTATCCTCCTCAGTTGGTAATATTTTCTTTTTATTTTCTTCAATTCTATGTTCAGCAATGTGCTTCAGCTCTCCGAAGGAAAGTAAAAAGTAGAGGTATAGATCATAGATACGATCAATGGCCTCCATCATTTCTTTTTCTGCTCTTATTATACTTTCTTTATCAGATTGATAGTAAGCATAAAGGGCTTGAAGTACTTTAATTCTTAAATGTCTTCTATTCAGCATATCTTTTTTTACATCGGAAGTTTAACTTTCCCTATTGCGTCTATTCGTTCTTCAGCCATTTTGTTGGCAATGGCATATGCCGGTGTGTTTTCTAATTTGGCTCTTTTAACAATGTCTCCAATTGTACCGTAAATCTCAGTTGCTTTGTCCATAGCCCATTCAGCTGTAAAACCTTTAACTTCAGAGTAACAATTGATAACTCCACCTGCATTTAATGCATAATCTGGAGCATAAATAATCCCTTTTTGTCTTACGGCTTCTCCGTGTAAATGCTCGTTAGCCAATTGGTTGTTCGCAGCACCAGCAATAATAGAACATTTTAGTCTATTTAAAGTATCGTCGTTTACGGTTGCTCCTAGAGCACACGGTGCGTAAATGTCCATATCAACATCATATATTTCATCNAAACCAACTACAGTAGCACCGTATGTTTTAGAAACGTGTTTTAATGCGTCTTGGTTNATGTCTGTNATGGTNACATCCGCGTTTTCTTCTGCAAGATATTTTACCAAATATTCACCTACGTGTCCAACCCCTTGTACCGCAACTTTTTTGCCTGCTAAACTATCCGAACCAAACTGTTCTTTTGCGCAAGCTTTCATTCCCATGTAAACACCATAAGCTGTAACAGGAGAAGGATCTCCAGATTTTCCTGGTAAACCAACTACATGATCTGTTTCATTTTTAACCCAAACCATATCCGAAGTCGAGATACCTACATCTTCAGCAGTAATATACTTTCCAGCTAAACTGTTTACAAATTTTCCAAATCTTCTGAAAAGCGCTTCAGATTTCATCGTTTTAGAATCACCAATTATTACGGCTTTTCCACCTCCTAGGTTTAGTCCTGATATTGAGTTTTTGTAAGTCATACCTCGAGATAAGCGTAAAACATCATTCAATGCTTCCATCTCGTTGTTATACATCCACATTCTCGTACCTCCAAGGGCAGGACCTAAAACGGTGTTGTGAACAGCTATTATTGCTTTTAATCCTGTTGCATTATCATTACAAAACAACAGTTGCTCGTGGTCGTATTTCGACATTTGCGCGATAACGGGATTGTCCGCTAAATTTGTCGCACTCATTTCCTTTACCTCAATCATTTCAATTCAGTATTAAATAGAATCTATTATTCAAATTCTTTGTATAATTTTGTCTTCCGCTGAAGTACAAAACGGTCTGCAAAAATAGAAAATTAAAACATGAAGTCTCTAAGCTATTTAAACAAATATTTTATCAAGTATAAATGGAGACTTTTACTGGGTGTTTTGTTTATCATAGTACAGAATTTTTTGTTTGTTGAAATGCCTAGCGTAGTAAAAAACGCAGTAAACGATTTTCAAGCCTTAATTACTTCTGGCGAAATACTAGAGAATGCAGGTTGGTTGGCGTTGAGCGTTGCTTTACTTTATCTCGGTCTCTCTGTTGGAAAGGCGGTTCTGCTTTTCTTTACCCGTCAAACTATCATAAAAGTATCTCGGTTTATTGAGTATGATTTAAAAAATGAAATATACGAGCAATATCAGAAGTTAAGTTTCACCTTCTACAAAAAGAACAAAACAGGAGATCTAATTAATAGAATATCTGAAGATGTTTCTAAAGTAAGAATGTACTTAGGTCCGGCGGTTATGTACACAGTTAATCTAGTGGTGTTGTTCACCTTGTGTTTAGTAAAGATGATTTCGATTAATGCAGAACTTACAATGTGGGTGCTTATTCCCTTGCCTATAATGTCTGTTTTGGTCTACAAGGTTTCTAGCACAATGAACAGACAAAGCGAACGCGTGCAGCACGAGCAATCTAACTTAAGTTCAACCGTACAAGAGTCTTTTTCTGGTATTCGTGTTTTAAAAGCATATGGCGCAGAAGGCGCATTTAAACAAAAGTTCAATTCTTCTACAGATAATTATCTAAATAGAAATATGGATCTGGTGGTAACCAATTCTCTCTTTATGCCGACGATCATTTTATTAATCGGTTTAAGTACTGTTTTGGTTGTTTATATTGGAGGTCTAATGGCAATGGATCCTAAACAAGGTATAGACGTTGGTGAGATTGTTCAATTTATTATGTATGTGAACATGCTAACTTGGCCTTTTGCATCTGTTGGCTGGGTAACTTCATTGGTGCAGCGTGCAGCAGCAAGTCAGGAAAGAATAAACGAGTTCTTAAATGAGAAACCAGATATTGTAAATCCTTCATCAGAAAAAAACGATTTAAAAGGAGAGGTTAAGTTTGAAAATGTGACGTATACCTATCCAAATTCAGGTATTCAAGCAATAAAAGACTTAAGTTTTAAAATAGATGCAGGAAAAACACTTGCTATTTTAGGAAGAACGGGTTCTGGAAAATCATCTATAATTAATCTTGTAATGCGCCAATTTGATCCAGATAGCGGAGCAGTATTCATAGATGGTGTAAATTTGAAAGAATTGAATTTAGACCAATACAGAAAGTCTACTGGTGTAGTTCCGCAAGAGGTTTTTCTGTTTTCTGATACCATTGCAAACAATATTAAATTTGGATTAAACGATACAAACGAAACTAGTTTGGATGAAATAGAAGCTGTAGCAAAAAGAGCACATGTACACCATAATATTATTGATTTTAAAGAAGGATACGAAACTTTGCTTGGCGAGAGAGGTGTAAATTTAAGCGGAGGTCAAAAACAGCGAATCAGTATTGCACGGGCATTGATTAGAAATCCAAAATTTTTGATTCTAGACGACTGTTTATCTGCCGTAGATACAGAAACCGAAGAAATAATTTTAGATAATTTACAAGCACAATTGAACCAAAGTACTACGTTAATTGTGAGTCATAGGGTATCAAGTATACGCAACGCAGATAAAATTATTGTTTTAGACGATGGTACTAAAATAGAAGAAGGTTCGCATGAGGAATTACTGCACTTGAATGGTGTGTACGCAGAAATGTACCAGAAACAACTATTGGAAGAGACAGAAGGAGAGTAGTTTAGTAGTCCGGAGTTGAACGTTGAAAAGTCAAAACCACACGGTAATTGATAGTAAAGCGTATCGAAGTCAAACTGAGGTAGATTAAAACAGTAAGCAAAATGAAAGAAGAATACATACATATCAAAGGTGCGAGAATGCATAATCTCAAAAATATTGAGGTTAAGATTCCACATGGAGAATTAACTGTAATTACTGGTTTGTCTGGTTCTGGAAAATCTTCATTAGCTTTTGATACTTTGTATGCAGAAGGGCAGAGGAGATACATTGAGAGTTTATCTTCTTATGCACGACAATTCTTAGGACGTTTAGATAAACCAGAGGTAGATTATATTAAAGGAATCTCTCCTGCGGTTGCTATAGAGCAAAAAGTTACGTCTACAAATCCACGTTCTACTGTAGGCACAACCACAGAGATTTACGATTACCTTAAAATTCTTTTTGCTCGTATAGGAAAAACAATTTCGCCCATTTCTGGTAAAGAAGTTAAAAAGCATACCGTAACAGATGTTGTAGATTTTATAAATAAGCAAGAAAAAGGAGTGCGTGCGATGCTTTTAGCTCCAATACATACTTTTGAAAAATACGGAATTGAAAGGCAGATTACCCTTTTAAGAGATCAGGGATATGTCCGCATAATTATAGATAATAAACTAGAAAATGTAGCGGACTTACTAGAAAATTTGCCGAAAAAAGTCAAATCTGCTCAGTTAGTAATTGATAGAATAAAGGTAGACCCGCAAAGTGAGGAAAATCAATCTCGAATAGCAGATTCTGTTCAATTGGCTTTTGCAGAAGGAGAAGGAGAGTGTATTGTTTCTTTACCAGATAGTAAACAAGAATATTCTTTTTCTAATCGTTTTGAGCTAGACGGAATGGAATTCACAGAACCATCAGAACATTTTTTTACTTTTAACAATCCATTTGGAGCGTGTAAAACATGCGAAGGCTTTGGTTCCGTTATAGGAATAGATGAAAATTTAGTACTACCAGATCAATCGTTNAGTGTCTACGAAGGTGCAATTCAGCCNTGGAATACAGAGAGTATGCAACACTTTTTGAATGATTTGGTAATGAATAGTCCGAAGTTTGATTTTCCTATTCATACACCAGTAGAAGATTTAACAGAAGAGCAATATGATTTACTTTGGGAGGGAAATCAATATTTTGAAGGAATCCATGCATTTTTCAAATACATAGAAAGTAAAAGTTATAAGATACAATTTAGAGTGCTACTTTCTAGATATAGAGGTAAAACTAAATGTAACGATTGCAAAGGTACGCGTCTTAGAAAAGATGCAAGTTATGTAAAAATTGGTGCAACTAGTTTACAAGAAATTGTACTGAAATCTGTAGAAGACAACATTAAATTTTTCAAAAGTTTAGATCGTACTGGTTTTGATGAGCAAGTTGTAAAACGTATTTTCCCAGAAATAGAAAATAGATTACGTTTATTGGATGAGGTAGGTTTGTCTTACTTAACTTTAAATAGAACGGCAAATACCCTTTCGGGTGGAGAATCTCAGCGTATCAATTTGGCTACTTCTTTGGGCAGTAGTTTAGTTGGTTCTATGTATATTTTAGATGAGCCAAGTATTGGTTTACATCCCAGAGATACAGAAAAACTAATTGGTGTACTTAAGAACCTGCGCGATATTGGTAACACNGTTATTGTNGTAGAACACGAAGAAGCNATGATGAGAGAAGCAGACGGCATCCTAGATATTGGTCCGAAAGCTGGTGTTTACGGTGGTGAAGTNGTTTTTCATGGAAAGCACAAAGATTTGGTAAACCAGAAAGAGAGTTTAACCGCACAATATTTAACAAAAGAGCGCGTAATTCCCATTCCAGAAAGAAGAAGAGTAAGCAAAGATAAAATCACGGTCAAAGGTGTAAAAGAAAATAACTTAAAGGGTTTTGATGTAGATTTTCCGCTGAATGCACTTACGGTTGTAACGGGAGTAAGTGGTTCAGGTAAATCTACCTTGGTTAGAGATATATTATATCCGGCAGTAAGAAAATCTTTAAATATTTATGGCGACAAAGTTGGGAATTATAAAGGATTAGAAGGTGATTTACGCAGAATTAAAGCTGTAGATTTTATAGATCAAAATCCCATTGGTAAATCATCTCGTAGTAATCCTGTTACTTACGTAAAAGCGTTTGACGATATTAGAGATCTCTTTTCTAAACAGCAAGTTTCTAAAATAAGAGGATACAANCCAGGCTGGTTCTCTTTTAATGTAGACGGNGGTAGGTGTGAAATGTGCGAGGGTGAAGGAGCAATTACCGTTTCTATGCAATTTATGGCAGATGTACATNTAAAGTGCGAAGCGTGTCAAGGTTCTAGATACAAGCAAGAAACNCTNGAAGTAGAATATAAAGGCAATTCCGTAGCAGACATCCTAGCGATGGATATAGANACCGCCTTAGAATTGTTTAANCAAGGTACTACCCGAACAGAAGAAAAAATAGTAGAGAAAATTCAACCTTTGCAAGATGTTGGTTTAGGTTACTTAAGTTTGGGGCAGCCTTCATCTACACTTTCTGGTGGAGAAGCGCAGCGTGTTAAATTGGCTTCTTTTTTAATTAAAACAAAAAATCCACAGCCAACACTTTTTATTTTCGACGAGCCAACTACTGGTCTACATTTTTATGATATCGAAAAACTATTAATTGCGTTTAATGCGTTAATTAATATCGGACACACCGTAATTGTAATAGAACATGATTTAGATGTAGTAAAATGTGCAGATTATTTGGTGGATTTGGGTCCAGAAGGCGGAGATAAAGGTGGTAATTTAGTATTCACGGGTAC
>JGI26086J50260_1000517_pt1 | contig 24452 bp, 24 predicted proteins | sample SaaInl3SG_22_DNA_FD_50260 | JGI IMG/M metagenome (IMG submission 50260)
AAAAAGAGAAACTGAAGATTACATTACTGGAAAATTTGGTTAATTTTTTTAAAGAGAAGAACTATGCCTCTAAGGCATTCTTGATCAATTGATTTGCCTGCATAGCTTTATCAAAATCTTTACATTCCGTCATTATTCTAATCAGTGGTTCAGTGCCTGATTTTCTCAATAAAACTCGACCCTTTGATTCCATAAGAGTTTCCGCACTTTTAATACTTTCTTGAATAACCTCTGAATCGAGATTCAGATCTGTTTGAATTGGTAAGTTGACTAAAATTTGAGGGTACAGTTTTATCTCGTTTACAGCATCTTGTAAGGAAATCTTTCTTTCTTGAATCGCCTTTATGACTTGTAACGCAGAAATTATTCCATCCCCGGTTGAATGAATATCTTTAACAAAATATGGCCTGAATTTTCACCGCCATAAATCCAATTATTATCATCCATCATCTCAGAAACGTATCGATCGCCAACATTTGACCTCAGAAAAGGAATATTTTTTTCTTTTAGCGCCTCTTCCATCGCTAGATTTGTCATCAGGGTTCCAACCACACCGCCTTTAATTTTATTTTGAACGCATTCATTGGCAACAATAATGTATAGAAGCTGATCACCGTCCACGATATCTCCCGATGCAGTGACCATGAGAACCCGATCTCCATCTCCATCAAAAGCAATTCCTAAATCAGCATTAACCTCTTTTACTTTTGACTTCAATAAATCAAGATGCGTAGATCCGCAGTCTTGGTTGATATTTTTTCCATCTGGCTCAACACCGATTTTTGTAATATGAGCACCCAGCTCAGAAAATATTTTTGGTGCTACTTGGTAAGTTGCCCCATTAGAACAATCTAAAACTATTTTTAAGTTATCTAAATTAAGATTTCTTGGAAACGTATTTTTGCAAAACTCCACATACCTTCCCTGAGCATCCTCAACCCTTTTTGCTTTGCCTATTTCTTCAGAATCTAGACCCTCTATGGAATCAATATATTTTTCAATTTCAATTTCAATTGAATCATCTAATTTTAAACCGTCTCCAGAGAAAAATTTAATCCCATTATCTTGAAATAAATTATGCGAGGCGGATATCACAACGCCTACTTGTGCTCTCATTGCTTTTGTAAGATAAGCAATTGCCGGAGTTGGAATTGGGCCAGTTAAATAAACATCAACACCCGCAGCTGAAAATCCAGCTTCAAGTGCCGATTCAAGCATGTACCCAGACACTCTTGTGTCTTTACCAATTATGACTGAAGGTTTCTTAATATTACCCACTCTATTGGTCAGTACTTTTCCAGCGGCATAAGCCAACTTAGAGAAGAAGTCTGCAGTGATGGGAAATTTTCCAGCCTTGCCTCTAATGCCATCGGTTCCAAAATACTTTCTCATTAATGACCCTCTAAATATTTTTTTGTCACGGTAACGTTATGAGTTCGAATTATACGCGCTCCTTGACTTAATAATTGCTTAGCAAAGAAAGCACTAGCCTCATCTAAGAATTTTGCATCAGTACCTACTAAATTTTTTAACATACTCTTGCGAGATAACCCAATTAGAACTGGATAATTCATATCTACCAGTATTAATTTCTTGATAAAGCCTCCAATTGTCCTCAAAGGTTTTTCCAAATCCAAATCCTGGATCAATTATGATTCTTTCTGATGCTATTCCCATCTGTCCACATTGACTTATTCTTTCGGTCAAAAAATCTTTAACCGTTGTTTCAACACTCTTAGTATAAATGGGATTGTTTTGCATTGACTGAGGTTCACCTTGCATATGCATTAAGCATATCATGGCATCGCTATATCCACTTACTACTTCCAGGGCATTTCCATCAGACAGCGCTTTAATATCGTTAATTAAGTCAACCCCCATATCCAAGACTTTTTCCATAACTTCGGCCTTATACGTATCAATAGACAACAACACATTCGTTTTTGACTTGATTAACTTTATTATGGGCATGATTCTTAAAAGTTCTTCAGATGCTAGGATAGGTTTTGCTCCCGGTCTTGAGGACTCTCCTCCAATATCAATAATATCTGCACCTGATTCAATCATTTGGTGAACGTGATCAAGCGCTCTATGAGGATCTAGATACAGACCACCATCCGAGAAGGAATCGGGGGTAGCATTAAGTATACCCATGATCAGGTTAGATTTATTTTGAAGTTTTTGTAATAATTTCATAAAATAAAGCAGCTTTAAACTGCCTTATTTTACTTTGTTTTTGCTGTCGGTTGTGGAGAAGTTACTGCCGGACCTGAACCTGTCCCTTTATCGTTTTTTGGGGTGCTATCGTTGGATGCGGTCTTCGGTTCGCGTACTTTTTTTCCTGCCATGATGTCATTGATTTGTTCAGCATCAATGGTTTCGTATTCAAGAAGAGCTTTAGCCATCACCTCTACTTTTTTCTTATTTTTTTCAATAATCTTTCGGGCCACAGCATATTGTTCATCAAGGATTCTTCTAACTTCAGAATCAACTTTTTGTTGAGTAGCTTCAGAAATAGTTTTTGAAGGCATGCCGAATGTTGACTCATTTTGGTTGTCTGTGTAGACCATTGTCCCTAATTTATCTGACATACCGTACTTCGTAACCATGTCTCGAGCTAACTTGGTAGCCCTTTCAAAATCGTTAGAAGCGCCAGTAGACATTTGCTTCATGAAAACCTCTTCAGCAATTCTTCCACCAAACAGAATTGAAATTTCTTCAAGCATCTTGTCTTTAAAGTTACTAAAGCGATCGAACTCTGGGAGTTGCCATGTTAGCCCAAGCGCCCACCCTCTTGGCATAATAGTTACTTTATGAACTGGGTCAGCTTTTGGTAATGATTTAGCAACTATTGCATGTCCGGATTCATGATAAGCGGTATTAATTCTTTCATCTTCTTGCATTACTAGGGATTTTCGTTCTGGGCCCATATAAATCTTATCTTTAGCATCTTCAAAATCTTGCATGGTGACCGTTCTATGCCCACGTCGAGCAGCAAATAAAGCTGCCTCATTGACTAAGTTTGCTAAATCAGCTCCAGAAAATCCTGGAGTTCCCCGCGCCAATATATCGGCTTCCACATCAGCATCACCCGGTATTTTTCTCATGTGAACATTAAGGATTTGCTCCCTGCCTTTGATATCTGGCAACGATACAGCCACTTGACGATCAAATCGTCCAGGCCTCAGTAACGCTTTATCCAAGACGTCAGCTCTGTTGGTTGCTGCAATCACAATAACCCCTGAATTTGCCTCAAAGCCGTCCATCTCAACCAATAATTGATTCAGAGTTTGTTCACGCTCGTCGTTACCGCCACCCATTCCAGCGCCACGATGTCTACCAACTGCATCAATTTCATCAATAAATACGATGCAAGGTGAGCTTTTTTTAGCCTGTTCGAACATGTCCCTAACTCTCGCAGCACCCACACCGACAAACATTTCCACAAAATCTGATCCAGATATTGTGTAGAATGGAACCTTAGCCTCACCAGCAATTGCTCTGGCTAATAAGGTTTTACCCGTACCTGGAGGGCCTACCATTAAAACGCCTCTTGGTATTCTTCCGCCTAATTTATGAAATTTATTTGGGTCTTTGAGGAAATCCACTAACTCCGTGACCTCTTCTTTAGCTTCGTCGCAACCAGCAACATCAGCAAATGTTGTTTTATTTGTTGCCTGATCTAACTGTCTTGCTTTACTTTTTCCAAATGAGAAAGGGCCGCCACCTTTACCCCCGCCCTGCATTTGCTTCATGAAGAATATCCATACTCCGATTAAAAGTATCATTGGGAACCAAGAAATAAAAACACTCATTAACATTGACTGCTTCTCTTCAGGCTTGGCTTCAACAATTACGTTATTTTTTAATAAGTCTGAAACCATCCACGGATCTGTTGGTGAGTATGTGGAAAATCTTTTACCGTCGGCCGTAATACCATTGATGTTTCTTCCATCAATTTCAACTTTGGAGATATTTCCAGATTTTACCTGTTCCATAAATTGCGAATAAACAAGTTTAGTTTCAAACCTATTAGCGGGTGAAAATTGATTGAAGACCATCATCATTAATGCCCCGATAGCCAACCAAACTAAAATTGTTTTAAGTGTGTTGTTATTCAAACTTTATCCTTAATTTATTTTATCTTTAAAGTTATTTTACAGCTTTTCTAGACCAATTAAAAAAAATTCAGCACTTCTATCTCTTGAAGATTCAGGTTTTTTAATAATTACTCGCTTAAACACATTTTTCATGGTTTTAACAAATTCTTCAAAACCCGATCCCATAAATGTCTTGACTAGAAAATTCCCTTTTGGTTTCAACCAATCTTTTGCAAATTCTAAAGATAATTCGTTTAGGCCAATTATCAATGCCTGGTCTCTAGTCTTATTACCACTAATATTGGGGGCCATATCCGATATTACAAGGTCAACCGGTTGATTTTTTAATAATAACTCTAATTGATCAAGAATTGCATTGTCTTGAAAATCGCCTTGAATAAAAGTCGTATTTTTGACCCCCTCCATGGGTAAGAGGTCAATTGCAAAGATTTCACCCGATTCACCAATGATTGAACTTAACGCCTGAGACCAACTTCCGGGAGCAGAACCCAGGTCTACGATACGGTTATTTTTTTTAACAAGATTGTATTTTGCGTTAATTTCGATGAGTTTATAAGCCGCACGGGATCTGTATCCCTCGTGCTGAGCTTTTTGCACGTATTTATCGGACAAGTGTTCTTTTATCCAATTACTTTTTGTTCTCGTTTTTTTCACAATACTTAATATTTTATATTATTGTAGAAAAAACTATGACTCAAAAAAGTTAACTTCTCCGGTTTCAATGTTATACATCGCACCAATAATCAAAATATCTTTTTTTTCATGGCATTCAGCAATAATCTTACTGCTGTTTAAAATTTCTTTTATCTGCTGCTTAACATTTAAGTTACTAACGTTCTGGACAAAATCAACATTGCCAGAATTTCTATCGTCTTTTGTGATATCTTCCAAGTCCAGACAAGGGGTAATTTTAGATATCACCTCGGTAATACTTCCATCTTCAAAGTGATCGCAACATGCCTTTACTGCACCGCATGACGTATGGCCCATGACAACCAAAAGCTTACTTTTAAGGTACTTAATTCCAAACTCCAAGCTTCCAATTGCATCATTAGAAGCAATATTTCCAGCCAACCTAACGCTAAAAATATCTCCAATTGCCTGATCAAAAATTAACTCTACAGGCGCTCTTGAGTCACTGCAGCTTAAAATGGAAGCGAATGGATGCTGTTGATTTTTAGTTATGCCAAGCAGGGATGGGTAATCTTTATTTTCACGAAGATTGTTAACAAATCTCTGATTTCCTTCTTTAAGGATATCTAAGGCTTCTTTCGTGGTCATCTTATCCCTGTCAAGTAATGGGTGCTTATACATTAAAACTCCTTAATTATTATTGATAAACTTTACCTTTAAATTTTTATATTCAGCATTCGTTTTAAAATCTTTTAGTGTAACTTCGATATCCAATGCCATGTATTTATTCCTTGCAAAATCTACTGTAACTTGAGACCCATTTGGAATCGATTCTAATTTTTGCATTAGACTTGCTTTATTAAAAAAAGATATTTCTTCAGCAAGAGAAATATAATGACTTTCCACACCGTTCTTATTAGTGATTACATCCTTAAGCTCGTATGAGTTTTGATAACTTCTGTAGAGTGAAAAGAGGAGCCCAGCAATTAATCCCAGAATGATTCCATTTAATAGATTAATTGTAATAATACCGATGATAGTTATTATGAATGGGATAAACTGTTCTTTTCCCGAACTATACATCTCTTTGAAGATAACCGGCTTTGCAAGCTTATAGCCAACAATAATTAAAATTGCTGATAACGATGCCAATGGGATTAAAGACATTATGGGAATTAAAAAAACTACCGCGATTAGAAGCCAGAAGCCATGAAAGATAGCAGAAAGTTTAGTTTTTGCCCCAAAGTTAATATTTGCAGAACTCCTCACGATGACTTGAGTTACAGGCAAGGCTCCCACAAAGCCACAGATTAGATTTCCTATACCCTGAGCTTTTAGTTCTTTATTGGGCGGACTAACCCTTCTTTGGGGGTCAAGTTTATCGGTAGCTTCAAGACAAAGTAATGTCTCAAGACTTGCAACAACTGCAATTAATAATGCAATTTTGTAAGTTTCAAGATTTAAAAAATTATCTATATTTGGTATGGTTAAGAAATGAAAATTACTCAATAAATTTTCATCGCTAATTGTAACCAAATGTTCAGATGAAATATTTAAACTAAAAAAACCTAATTGATTTAGAAAAACAAATGCGGCCCCAAGAAAAACCACAACAATAGGCCCTTGGATAATCTTAAAAATATCAAACTTATTTGATAGTTTTTTTTCCCAAATAATTAAAAGACAAATTGAAAAGATGAAAATTAATATTGAAAAATAATCAAAGTCGCTAAAAGAGTGAATCAGAGAGGAGATGGTATTTTCATGATTTAATTGAGAAAATTCCTCTTCGCCAAAGAAAGATTTGTCATAGCCAATTGCATGCGGAATTTGTTTTAGGATAATTAATATACCAATACCGGATAGCATTCCATAGATGACTGATAGAGGGAAAAAATAAGCTAAAAATCCAAGACTAAAATACCCAAAAGCAAACTGAATGATGCCTGCCAGAATAACGGCAGAAAGAAAATTATCCCAGGAGCCGAGTACTAAAATGGATGATGAAACGATGACGGTAAGCCCGGCTGCTGGTCCACTAACGCCGAGCTGTGATCCGCTCAATATTCCCACCAAAATACCACCTACTATTCCGGAGATTAGACCTGCCATCAAAGGAGCATTAGAGGCAAGAGCAATACCTAAACATAAAGGTAGCGCAACGAAGAAAACGACAATACTTGAGGATAAGTCAGACTTTAAAGTTTTAAACATAATGGTTATATCTTTATAAAAAAATTTTAATTACTGTAAAATAATCAGGTCGGGATTTGATCCCTATTATAGTCAATAAATAGAATTAATTATGAATAATGCACAAAAAAAATTGTTGAAGTCTCATGCTCACCATATCAAAAATACTGTTAGCTTAGGAAACTCAGGTATTACACAAAACTTTATCAAAGAGGTTGAAAATACAATCAACTCTCATGAATTAATCAAAATCAAAATTTTAGGTGAAACCAAGAGCATTAGGGAGCAATTAGCAAACGAAATATCAACCAAAACAAACTCTGAATTTATTCAATTAATTGGGAATCAAGCTACTTTTTTTAAACTTAATCCCGATAAAAATAAGTTTAACTTCTAGCGCCATCTAACCATTAATAAACATGCTAAAACCGACTGTATAAGATAGGCAATACTCGAAACTCCATGCCACATTGAAAATCGATCAGCAAATACGCTCTCCATAACCTCCTTAGGAAGTGCTTTAACCTTTAGTGCCTCTAATAATGGATGGATACCAAAATAGTTAATAACGAGTATGGAGAAAATAAAAAAACAAATCCAAAAATTCAATTCCTTGAAAAAACTTAGTCCGTTTATTTTAATAAGACGGGTAATTAAAATACTAACCACAATAAAACCAAAATAAGCAAGATACTGAAAAAGCTCTCCAGCAACTTTTCCTGCCAAGAATGAGGTTGGTATTTTTTCAAAAATAATGATTGCTACAAACATCATCCACCATAAAGATCCAACCCAAATATTCAGTAAAATCTTAATTAAAAGATTCATATGTATTTGACTGAAATAATTTCAAATGTTTTAAGACCGCCAGGTGCATCAAATTCAACAACATCACCCTCTTCTTTTCCAATTAAGGATCTAGATAAAGGGGAGCTAATGGATATTTTATTTAATTTAATGTCAGCTTCGTCATCGCCTACTATCTGGTAAGTAAATGATTTCTCCTCATCCAAATCTTCTAATTCTACGGTTGAACCAAAAACACATTTTCCTTCCGCATTCAGTGAGGAGGGATCTATAACTTGCACATTAGAAAGTTTTGCTTCAATTTCAGAAATTCTTCCCTCAATAAAACCTTGGCGTTCTTTAGCAGACTCATACTCTGCATTTTCGGATAAATCTCCCTGCGCTCTTGCTTCCGCAATCGCTTGGATAATATTTGGTCTATCCTGACTTTTTAATTGATGAAGCTCTTCTTTTAAACGCTCTACTCCAAATCGCGTCATTGGAATTTGACTTGCCATTTTCTACCTTTTATAAATTCAAAAACTACCAGACTTATTGTAAAAATAAGGCAGGGTAACAATTGTGGTTAAACTATTTATTGATTTTAAATAGACTATTTTAGTTATGCAAGCTTTGAATTGAACTCACTTGAAACTCTTCAACAAATGACATCCCTACACAAGCTGCCTTCGCTCCTGACAATGTTGTGTAATAAGTCACTTTGTTCATTAACGCATTTCTACGTATCGTATATGAATCTGCGATAGCTTGTTTATCTTCTGTTATATTGACAATAAAGTCGATCTCATTATTTTTAATCATGTCAACGATGTGAGGTCGCCCTTGAGCAACTTTATTTATTCTTTGAACCATCAATCCAGCCTCTTTAATGGCCCGAGCTGTTCCATCAGTAGCAACTAAGTCAAACCCCATTTTTGCAAGTGACTGAGCAATTTCAATAATATTTTCATGGTCTTCTTTTCTAACACTTAAAAAAGCTTTTCCTTGGAAAGGCAAGGTTGTTCCTGCACCAAGTTGAGATTTTATAAAAGCTTCAGCAAAGGTCTTACCTAAGCCCATTACTTCTCCAGTTGATTTCATTTCTGGGCCTAAAATTGTATCGACTCCAGGAAATTTGATAAACGGAAAAACTGCCTCCTTAACGGAGTAGAAATCTGGTCTGACCTCGGTTAAAAAATTTTGTTTTTCTAAACTTTGACCAACCATTACTTTAGCTGCAATCTTTGCTAATGGTCTTCCAATGGCTTTAGAAACAAATGGAACTGTCCTAGATGCTCTTGGGTTTACTTCTAAAATATAAATGGTATCACCTTGGAGAGCAAATTGAATATTCATTAAACCATTTACCTTAAGTGCTTTTGCAAGCATTTTAGTCTGCTTTATAAGCTCAAGCTCCATTTTTTCTGACATATCAAAAGGGGGAAGTGAGCATGCTGAATCGCCCGAGTGAACTCCGGCTTGTTCAATATGTTGCATTATTCCGCCGACCACAACATTTTGACCATCTGAAATCGCGTCTACGTCAATTTCTTGGGCATCATTTAAGAAGCGATCAAGTAAAACAGGTGATTCGTGGGATACTTTAACTGCCTCAGTCATATAACGCAGCAAATCCGATTCTTCATGGACAATTTCCATCGCCCTCCCCCCTAACACATAACTTGGCCTTACCACTAATGGATAACCTATCTCTTGGGCTAAGAGAATGGCTTCTGAGGGAGTTCTTGCCGTTCTGTTTGGAGGTTGATTTAAACCTAAATCAATTAAAACTTTTTGAAATCTTTCTCTATCCTCAGCAACATCAATATCTTCTGGGGATGTTCCAATAATTTTTACTCCTTCAGCTTCAAGTGCTTTAGCTAATTTTAATGGCGTTTGCCCGCCATACTGAACAATTACCCCATCTGGATTTTCAATATCAACGATTTCTAACACATCTTCCAATGTAACTGGCTCAAAGTATAATCTATCCGAAGTATCATAATCTGTAGAGACTGTTTCAGGATTACAATTAACCATTATAGTTTCATAGCCCTCTTCTCTGAGAGCATAAGATGCGTGAACGCAACAATAATCAAACTCAATGCCTTGACCAATTCTATTTGGCCCCCCACCGAGGATCATAATTTTTTTATTCTTACTGGGCAGTGCCTCACATTCTTCGTCGTAACTGGAATACATGTATGCCGTGGAGGTTTCAAATTCTGCCGCGCAGGTATCCACCCTTTTGAAAATAGGTTTAATACCTAATTTTTTTCTTAATGAGCGAATTTCTCTTTCAGAGATATTATTAAGCTCTGCAATTCTATGATCCGAAAAACCCTTTTTTTTGTATTTTTTGAGAGTTTCGAGGTCGATTTTGCTCAGACCAAGCCCAGACATCTCTTTTTCCAAATCAATTAACTCTTCAATTTGAATTAGGAACCATGGATCGATTTTCGATTCATTGTGAATCTCCTGCATTGACATGCCCTGCCTGAAACCATCAGCCAAAAACCAAATTCTTTCTGGACCTGGCTGCCTAAGCTGATTAATTATTAAATCTTTATCAGTAGTTTTGGAAGATAGGCCATTTACTCCTGTTTCAAGTCCGCGAAGAGCTTTTTGAAAAGATTCCTGAAAAGTTCTTCCAATAGCCATCACTTCGCCAACTGATTTCATCTGTGTTGTAAGATGACTATCGGCTTTGGGAAATTTTTCAAAAGCAAATCTTGGTATTTTTGTTACTACATAATCTATGCTGGGCTCAAATGATGCAGGTGTTTTTCCTCCAGTTATATCATTATCTAGCTCATCCAATGTATAGCCTACAGCGAGTTTTGCAGCGATTTTAGCAATGGGAAAGCCGGTTGCTTTTGAGGCAAGAGCAGATGACCTTGATACTCTCGGATTCATTTCTATGACGATCAGTCTTCCGTCATCAGGATTTACAGCAAACTGAACATTTGAGCCGCCGGTATCAACTCCAATTTCTCTCAACACAGCAATCGATGCTGATCTCATTATTTGATATTCTTTATCAGTTAGTGTTTGAGCAGGGGCAACTGTTATCGAATCGCCAGTATGAACTCCCATAGGATCAAGGTTTTCAATGGAGCAGATAATAATGCAATTGTCATTTTTATCCCTAACCACCTCCATCTCATATTCTTTCCATCCCAGCATGGATTCTTCAATTAATAATTCCTTTGTAGGAGAAGCATCCAGTCCTCTTTCACATATCTCAATAAATTCTTCTTTATTGTAAGCGATTCCCCCACCACTTCCACCCATTGTGAAAGATGGTCTTATAATTGCCGGATACCCTATTGAAGCCTGAACTTGGTGAGCCTCTTCTAGACTATGAGCAATCGCAGATCTAGCTGATGATAAACCAATCTTGGTCATTGCTTCTTTAAACAACTGTCTATCTTCAGCTTTATCAATTGCCTCTTTTGAAGCTCCAATCATTTCAACATTATATTTTTTAAGTACCCCATGGCGATCTAAATCCAATGCGCAATTCAGTGCAGTTTGACCACCCATTGTTGGCAATAAGGCATCGGGATTTTCTTTAGCTATGATTTTTTCAACAACCTCCCACTGAATGGGCTCAATGTAAGTAGCATCAGCTAAATTTGGGTCCGTCATAATCGTAGCTGGATTTGAATTGACAAGTATGACCCTATAACCCTCTTCTTTTAATGCTTTACAAGCTTGGGCCCCTGAATAATCAAATTCGCAGGCTTGTCCAATAACGATTGGACCGGCACCAATGATTAGAATAGACTTAATATCATCTCTTTTAGCCAATCAGATCTCCCTAGAGGTATTTATTAATTTAAAAAACTGATCAAATAAATATGACATTTCAGTTGGACCAGGACTTGCCTCAGGGTGACCTTGAAAGCTAAATGCGAATTTATCTTTTGTTTCTATGCCTTGAATTGTTTGATCAAACAGTGACTTGTGGGTGACAACAATATTGTCATTTAGTGAGCTCTCATCAACTGTAAAGCCATGATTTTGACTGGTAATGAAAACTTTTTTTGTTGCCAAATCTTGAACTGGGTGATTGGCACCATGATGCCCAAACTTCATCTTTTTTGTTTTTGCACCCAAAGCCAAAGACAGAAGCTGATGACCCAAGCAAATCCCAAAAATAGGAATTTTTCGGTTAATAAATTCTTTAATATTACTTATTGCATAATCACATGGCTCTGGATCTCCCGGTCCGTTAGATAAGAAAATTCCATCTGGGTTAAGCTCAATGACTTTATCAACACTTGTTTTAGCAGGTACTACCGTTACCTTAGCGCCTCTGGAAACTAACATTCTTAAGATATTCTTTTTTACACCAAAATCATATGCAACTACATGAACGGTTGTTTTAGGGCTTTTCTCAAAACCATATTCCAATGACCATTCACCTTCAGCGAATTCATAAATATCATTGGTAGTTACTTTTTTTGCTAGATCCAAACCTGAAAGACCAGGGAAAGTATCAAATAATTTTTGACTCAATTGAGAATCATTCTGATGAACAATCACCCCAGGTTGGGCACCATTTTTTCTGATATGTCTCGTTAATCTTCGAGTATCAATTCCAGTTAGAGCTGGAATTTTATTTTTTATCAAAAACTGTTGCAAATCTGAATTACTGCGGAAATTAGAACTTATCTGAGAAAGGTCATGAATAATAAGCCCTTTGCAATAAACCTTCGAACTTTCAAAATCTTCTGAGTTAGTTCCTGTATTTCCAATATGGGGGTAAGTTAAGGTAACAATTTGTTCTGAATAAGACGGATCGGTAAGAATTTCTTGGTATCCAGTCATGGAGGTATTAAAAACTACCTCTCCAATAGACTCTACATCAGCGCCAATTGATAGTCCATGGAATACTGTTCCATCTTCTAGCAATAAAAAGGCCGGTCTATTTTCCGACAAGCAATACTCCCGTTTTAATTTTTTGAAGTGCTTAAAAGATGAGATCTTTCAAACTTTTGAATTATATTAGATTATCAAATTCCATTCAATGAAAAATGACTATTTTTTGAGATTTAATACATCCTGCATATCAAAAAGTCCATTTGCTTCATTTGAAATGTACTTTGCAGCTGTCAATGCTCCCGAGGCAAAATTAAGCCTGCTTGTTGCTTTGTGCGTAAGCTCAATTCTTTCTCCATCCCCAGCAAAAATTACAGTATGTTCTCCAACAATGTCGCCAGCCCTGATTGTTGAAAAACCAATTTCATTAGTAGCGCGCTTTTCCTCACGACCATATCTTGAATAAACAGCATTGGTATCCAAATCAATTCCTGCTCCATCAGCCGCCGCCTGGCCAAGCCTTATTGCCGTTCCCGAAGGGGCGTCAACTTTATGTTTATGGTGAGCTTCAACAATTTCAATATCATAGTCTTTAAGATTATTCGCCGCCTTTTCTATCAAACTAATTAAAACATTCACACCAACACTCATGTTAGGTGCAAAACATATAGGCATATCTTGACTTGCTGATTTAATACTTTCAATTTCAGTTTTATTAAACCCCGTTGTTCCAAGAACATAAGCTATCTTTTTATTTAATTTTCTTGCCTTTGCAATAGACTTGAGTGAGGCATCTGGCCTTGTAAAATCAATAACTACCTGAGATTCATTAAAAACTTCATCTAAGTTTTCTGTAATCAGAACTCCTGTTTGTTCACCAATAAAGTATCCAGCATCTTTTCCAATACTTGGGTTGTTAGAAATTTCATGAGCCCCAGTTAATTTAAATTCCTGATTTTTAACTATCAGCTGAATTAAAGATTGACCCATCTTTCCTGTTGATCCCATAACTGCAATATTGAGTAAATTCATAATTAATTAAAATCCAATTTTTTCTAATAATAAATCAAAGTAAGCCGGGTCCGATTCATCCGGTAAAGAATTTAAAATATCTTCCTCGATAGATTTGCTAACCGATTGTTCATCATCTATTTTTACTAAATTTTCTGTATTTTTTTCAACTGTTTCTGTGTCGATTTTATCATCAATTAATGATTTTTCAGTTTCCATTTCGTAGGTTTCTTTTTCATTACTTCCATCCGAAACATTAGTATTAGTTTTATTTTCAATCATTTCCTTTTTAATTTTTGCATCAGTCGCTTCTTCTTTTTTCTTTGCATCAACTTTTTCATCATCCTCCCAGAACTTCATACGATTCAAAAGTGACTTTTTGTTGGACTTTTCTTCAGCATAATCTTCTTTTGATAATGCAATAATTTTTGTTTTTTTCTCAGTTGCGGCTCCTACTAATACAGTGTCAGAGTTAATTAAATCGCCTTTAATACTTACAAGTTCGTCATCCTCAAATTTAACCACAATATGTCTTTCTTCAATCAGCTGCTCATTTTTAATTAACCTAAAAATATAATCCCATCTATCTTTATGAAAAGCATCTTGGATAAGAGGTGTTCCCAGTACAAACCTAACCTGAGATCGTGTCATACGGGGCTTTAAACCCGCAATCATTTGGGGGGTTACAATGTTTCCTTGTTGAACATCAAGTTTGTATATCTTCCCTTCAAAATAATCAATAGGACTTTTTACTGAACAACTCGATAATAAAAGTGGAATAATAGCAATTAAGAATATTTTTTTTACCATCATACGTTTCTATTATTTCTTTGAAATCTAAAGATGATTAATATAACATGGTGAAGATAAAAAAAATTCATTGTATTGGAAAATTATGGAAGATCATGTAGATTTTAAAAAAACCGGCCTCAAGGCAACGATCCCACGCCTCAGGGTATTAAACATTTTCGAAAACAATCGTGAAAAGCACTTATCTGCTGAAGAAATTTATAAGATTATGATAAACAATGGAGAAGATATTGGTCTTGCCACAATTTATAGAGTTTTAACTCAATTTGAACAAGCGGGCTTATTACTTAAACATCACTTTGAAAGTGGTAAAGCGGTATATGAACTCAATGAAGAATCACACCACGACCACATAGTATGTCTTCAATGCGGTTATGTGGAAGAATTTGTGGATGCGGAAATTGAAAATCGTCAAAAAGTTATTGCCGAGAAAAATGGTTTTCAAATCATTGATCATTCTTTATACATATACGGCGACTGCACAAAAAAACCTTGTCCTCACAAAAAATAGTTTATTGAGCTAACATTTCTTTAGCATAGCTTAAGGTTGCCTCTGTAATATCGACTCCACCAACCATCCTTGCTATTTCATTAACACGATCTTGTGCATTTAATAATTCAATATTTGATGTAACCGAGTCAGAAAATTCCTGTTTTACCACTTTATAATGATGATTTGACTTTGCAGCCACTTGGGCAAGATGTGTAATTGAAAAAACTTGCTGGAATTTTCCCAATTTAAAAAGTAAATTTCCAACAATTTCTGCGACACTACCTCCAATACCTACGTCGACCTCATCAAATATCATTACTGGCACACCGCTATTCTCTGCTGAGGCCACTCGAATNGCTAAGCTTATTCTTGATAATTCACCACCGGATGCAACTTTTGAAATCGGAGCAATATTAGCACCCTCATAAGTTTTAATTCCAAAAGAAACATNATCAATCCCCTCTCTATAAGGATTTGANTGAGTCACTTCAGCTTTAAAAACAGCGGACTTAAAAGAAAGGTCATTTAGTAAACCTGTGATCTTCTTAGATAACTCCTCTGCATTTTTAATCCTTAATTTCGATAGTTGATTTGCAGATTGAGTGAAATTTTCAAATAATTCTCTTTCTTTGAGCTCATATATATTTTCTTCAAAAAGATCAGCCAGCTCCTGAAATCTAATTTCCCATTCATTAAAACTTGATTCAAAAAATTCTGGCAGGATGCCGTACTTTCTTGAAAAGTCAAAAACTATTTGAATGAATTGCTCTAACTCGACAATCTTATTTTCATTATCTTCAAGTTGACTTAAGTAATGACTTAAGTTTCTATTTAACTCATTTAACTGAATCATAATATTTTCAGTAATTTCTTTATTTTCACCCAATCTTTCATCCATGCTCGCCGCCTCTTGCAAAAATCTATCCAATTCTTTACAAGATGAGGCCATAGAAATCTCTTCCCCAGATACCAGCTCTGATGCATGATGAATCAATCTGGCAATTTCCTTAGCATTACTTAAAGCTTTATGCTCATTTTGCTTAAACTCCCAGTCATCGAAAGTAAAATTTAGTTTTTTATAATCTTCTATTTTATTTTTTAACTCTTCGTACTCATGTTGGAGATTTTTTTTATTTTCTTCAAAAGTTATTTTTTTTTCATTAACACTATGCCATTCGTCATATAAAGAGCGAGTCTCTTTTAATAATTCACCACAATTGGCATATGAATCTAAAATACTTAATTGAGTTTTAGGTAAAACTAAAGAGTGAAAAGAATTTTGGCTATAAATGTCTATGAGTAGCTCGCCTATATCTTTTAATTTTGAGATTGGGCATGGGATCGAGTTTATAAATCCTTTTGACTTGCCATCAGGAAAAATTAGACGCCTGAGAAATAATTCTTCCCCCTCATATAATTCATTCTCTTTCAGCCACTCAATTGCAGGAAAATTAGATGAAATATCAAATTCAGAAATAATTTCTGATTTTTCTGAATTTTTGCGCACAAGTCCAGATTCACTTCTTAACCCTAAAGACAAAGATAGTGCATCAATTAGAATTGATTTACCTGCCCCAGTTTCACCAGTTAAAGCCGTAAAGCCGTTCTTAAAGTTGAGATTTAACTTTTCAACAATCACATAATTAAAAATAGTTAAATTTTTTAACATGCGATCAGCCCCAGTTTAATTTATTTCTTAACATTTCAAAATAACAATAATTTTTTGGATGGAGAATTGAGACAGTTAATAAAGACTTTCTAATATAAATCTTATCCCTCAGATCTAAAGGAAATTTAATTTGCCCATCAACACTCAAAAAACCCTCATCCATATCAATAATTTTTACATCAATTTGTTGATCAGCATTAAGAGCAATAGGTCGATTACTTAATGTATGCGGACTAATAGGGACAATTGAAATTGCATTCAGATCAGGATGAAGAATGGGCCCTCCTGCAGAGAGGGCATAGGCAGTTGTTCCTGTTGGGGTAGAAACAATAATTCCATCAGATCTTTGATTATGCAACAGCTTCTGACCAACGCTAAGTTCAAGCTCAATCAGACGAGATCCACTCTTTATTACAATGTCGTTCATTGCAATTGATTCATAAATTAATTTATTATCACGCTTAACTGAAACCTCGAGCAACATTCTTTGATCAGTATAATGGTCTCCATTTAGAATTTGCGTCAACTCTTGCTCCATTAGATCAAAGCTTATATCGGCTAAAAATCCAAATCTTCCCTGATTGATGCCAACTATTGGCGTGTTCAACTTTGATACAGCTCGAGCAACGCCAAGCATAGTCCCATCCCCGCCAAGGACAATTATTAGATCTACATCGTTGCAATCTGAAAGCGCAACTGATTGAACATTAGCAATATTAAATTGCTTCTGTGTTTTTTCTTCTACATATACATCTATCTTTTTGGATTGAATGAAACTCACCAAGGCCTCAAGCTTAATAGGCAAGTTGGGGTCTTCTTTTAAATTGTTGTATTTACCAATGATGGTTATTTTTTTAAACTGCATAATCAAACTTACATACTATTGTTGATATAATTAATAAGTTAATTTTAATCTATTTAAAACATAACTACTAATTTATAAATGGAAAAAAGGTCGCAACATCTATTAAAGGTTCTTATAAATCAGCATATTGCTGATGGCTCACCTGTTGGTTCAAAAACGCTATCTAATAATAGTGAAATTGACTTAAGCCCGGCTAGTATAAGAAATATTATGAAAAATCTTGAGGATGAAGGTTTTATATCCAGCCCACATACATCATCAGGAAGAATACCGACAAAAAAAGGGTATCGATATTTTGTAGATTCACTTCTGACTTATCAGAAACCCTCAAAAGAAGATATAAATTTAATCTCTAAAGAACTTTCATCGATAGACACCCAAACAAATACTATAGCTGAAACATTGTCTAGTCTTACCCATCATGCTGGATTGATACTAATTCCAAAATTAAAGAAAACCACATTCAAGCATATAGAATTTATTCAACTAGCTAATGATAAAGTTCTAAATATAATGGTAACTAGCGATGGTCAAGTGATGAATAAAATTCTTACCGTTGAGAAAACATATTCATCTTCAGAGCTTTTGGAATTTTCAAATTACTTTACAAGTAATTTTAGCGGATTAACTATTCAGCAAGCTCAAGAGAAAATTAATTACGAGATTCTTAGTACAAAAAAAAGAATGTTTGAGCTGATGCAATCAGCCATGACGTCCTCAGAAAATGATGCGAGCGATAATATTTTTATTAGCGGTAAAGAAAATTTAATGGACAATATTGAATTAACAAAAGATTTAAGAAGTCTAAAAAATATTATTCAGCTCTTTGATAAAAAAAATGATCTGATGAGTCTCTTAGAAAAAAGCCAAAAGACTACCGGCGTTCAAATATTTATTGGTGAAGAATCCGGTTATCATGGCCTAGACGAATGTAGCATTATTACCTCGCCCTATGAAGTAGATGGTGAAATAATTGGAACACTTGGCGTTATTGGGCCGACAAGAATGGCCTATGAAAGAGTTATTCCAATCGTTGACATTACTGCTAAACTTCTAAGTCTAAGCAATCAACAGAGAAAAAAATGAGTTTTTACAATAAAGAGCCTAAATATACGCATGGAGATATTCCAAAAATTGGAATCATTCTTGCAAATCTTGGAACCCCAGAAAAACCCACTAGTTCAGCACTTAGAAAATATCTTCAACAATTTTTAATGGACAGAAGGGTTGTTGAAATTCCGCGATTTATCTGGTGTTGGATTTTACATTTTATTATTCTTGTTTTTAGGCCAAATGCCAGTGCAAAAAAATATGCATCCATCTGGACCAAAAAAGGATCCCCGCTTTATGTGAATTTGTTAAATCAATCAAATAAATTCAAAGAACAGTTAAAAAAAAATATATCCACTCCTTTAGAGGTTGAAATAGGAATGAGCTATGGAAAACCATCGGTTGCAGAAGCTATTGATAATCTAAAAAAAAAGAATTGCACAAAAATACTTTTTTTCCCCCTTTACCCGCAATATGCCTCCTCATCAACGGGTGCTGCGTTAGATGCTCTTTTTAAAAAATTAATTCGTACGAGGAATATTCCTGAAATTAGAGTTATTCGAAATTATCATGATGACCCCTCTTATATTAATGCATTGGAAAAATCTATTAGAAATTTTTGGGCTACTAATGGCAAACCAAAAAAATTAATTATGAGTTTTCACGGGGTTCCTAAAAAATCTCTAATGGATGGAGACCCTTACCATTGCGAGTGTCACAAAACAGCAAGATTACTTGCAACCAAATTAAAACTCAAAGATGATGAGTATATCGTTTGTTTTCAATCCAGGTTTGGCAAGGCTGAATGGCTTAAGCCCTATTTTGCAAAAAAATTAGAGGCTATTGCTAGCGAAAAAAATTTAACTGTTAATGTAGTCTGTCCTGGATTTTCCAGTGATTGTCTCGAAACACTGGAAGAAATTAACATGGAAGGAAGAGAAATTTTTATTGAAAATGGTGGGGATCCTAAGGGCTATTCCTATATTCCGGCATTAAATGATAATCCTGAATGGATTGATGCAATGATCCAAATTACTAGTCGCCATCTATCTGGGTGGATTAAAGAAAAATATAATGCTAATGATATTAAAAAATTATCGAATATTACAAAACTTAATTATAAAAAAATTAAAGATAAGCTATGATTATTATTACCGGTGCAGCTGGAATGATTGGAAGTGTAGTTGCTTGGCACTTTAATGAGATTCTCAACGAAAATTCATTAATTCTATGTGATGACATGGCTAGCGGGAATCAAGAGAAAAACTTCAGCAAGCGTCAGATTGTAGATTTCATTAAAAAAGATGATTTAGATAAAATGCTCGCGCAATCAGATACCAGCAAGATTGAGGCAATTATCCACATGGGCGCAATAAGTGCCACAACTGAATCTAACTTCTCTAGGCTCATCGCTGACAATATCAGATTTTCACAAAATCTATGGGCTTTCTGTTCAAATAATAAAATACCATATATCTTCGCCAGTTCAGCTGCAACCTATGGGGATGGAGATAATGGATATTCTGACGAGTCTGTAGCCAATCTTAATCCTTTGAATGCATACGGATACTCAAAACACTTTTTTGATCAATGGGCATTAGCAAAAGACAAGAATAGTTCCCCACCATTTTGGGCGGGATGTAAATTCTTTAATGTTTACGGTCCTAACGAGTATCATAAGGGAAGAATGTCAAGTGTAGTCTTTCATGCTTTCAATCAAATTCAAAAAGATGGAAACATTAAGCTCTTTAAAAGCAATCATCCAAAATTTAAAGATGGCGAGCAACTTCGTGACTTTATTTATGTTAAAGATGCAGTGAATGCGATTATTCATTTATTGACTGCTAAACCAACTCCCGGCATTTACAACATAGGAACAGGAAAAGCACAAACATTCTATCAGCTGGCTAAGGCATTAGTTATTAACCATAAGAAAACAGAAGATAATATTAAATTTATTGAAATGCCCAATGACTTAAATGGAAAGTACCAGTACTTTACTGAAGCTAAAATCGAAAAATTAATACATTCTGGTTATACTAAAAGCTTCATGAATCTCGAAGAAGGTGTGACGGATTATTATCAAAATTATTTATCCAAAGAAGATCAATATCTATGAATAACTCATTCTACAAAGAACTTTTTTTAAAACTTAAATCGTCAAAAAAAGAAATTTTGGTTATTGGAGATTTGATGCTTGATCGGTATCTTCATGGAAATATAACGCGCATATCCCCTGAGGCTCCTGTCCCCATTATTAAGATTGATCATGAAGAAAATAAACTTGGCGGCTCAGGAAATGTAGCAAACAATATCAGCAATTATGGTATCAGAGCGAGGTTAATTTCCTCTATTGGAAATGACAATAATGGAAAAATATTAATTTCATTATTAAAAGAAAAAAAGATAAGTACAACCTTAATATTTAAAAAAAATGATCAGACAACCACAAAAATTAGAAGTATTGCATCAAATCAACAATTGATTAGGCAAGACTATGACTGTCAAAATATTGCCCTTAGTGATAATGACATTAATAAAATAATGAATTCAATTTCAGAAAAAATATCAGTAATAGTTTTATCAGATTATGCAAAAGGCTTTCTAACAAATCAGCTATGTAAAAAAATAATACAAAGGGCTGAAAAATTTAATATCCCGGTCATAGTAGATCCAAAAGGAAACGATGTAAAAAAGTATGAAGGATCTTATGCTATTACACCGAATAAAAAAGAAGCGATAGAGCTATCAATGTCAGAAAATATTAAATGTGATTTGGAAGCTAACTTAAAAATAATTTTAAAAAAATATCATATAAAAAACATTATTATGACAGATGGGAAAAATGGTATTCAGCAATTTAGTAAAAATCAATTTAAACATTATCCAGCGAACTCTCCCAAGCAAGTCTTTGACGTATCAGGAGCTGGGGATACTGTCATTGGAACAATTGCTGCAGTCCTTCATGCAGGTTATGATTTAGAAAGCTCAATTAAATTAGCCAATATTGCCGCTAGCATGGTTATACAAAAGGTTGGCACAGAAGCTATCCAATTAGAAGAGCTTGAATCCTACTTTACAAAAAGTATTGGCGCCAATAATGAAAAAATAATGAAAATTGGTGATTTAAAATTTTTAACGGATAAATTGAAAAAGGGAAATAAGATAATTGGTTTCACCAACGGATGCTTTGATATTCTTCATTCTGGACATGTTTCTTACCTTGAAGAGGCAAAGAAAAAAGTGGATTTTCTTATACTTGGGTTAAATACTGATTATTCTATAAAAAGAATCAAAGGTGACGACAGGCCGGTTGTCGATGAATTGAATCGAGCAAAAGTTTTATCTGGGCTGTCTTCAATAGATGCAATCATATTTTTTGATGAAAAAACACCGCTAAAACTAATCACATCAATTAAACCTGATGCTTTAATAAAAGGAAGTGACTACAAAATTAATGAAGTTATTGGCTCAAAAGAAATGAATCAATGGGGTGGAAAAGTATTCTTAATTGATTTAATTCCTGGGCAAAGTAGTTCGAAAATAATAAAAAAAATTAATAAAAAGTGAGAAGAGAAAAAATAATCATATTTGGGCCATCATGGGTAGGAGATATGGTGATGGCAAAATCATTATTTACAAATTTAAAAAAAAGAAATCCACTTTGTGAAATTCATCTTATAGCTCCTAATTGGTCGGTAGGGTTGGCTGAAAAATTTGATGAAGTCGATAAGGTTATCAAGACAAGCTTTGCTCACGGTAAACTCGATCTACTCAAAAGATTACAACTAAGCATCCAACTTCGAAAAAATAAATACGATGAATGCATCTTTTTAGTAAATTCATTTAAATCATTATTCTCCATAATGTTTTCAGCCATTCCGTTAAGAACAGGGTTTGATGGTGAGTTTCGACGATTCTTTCTTAACAATTCATATAAAAATACAAAAAATCCAACCGTTGAAAAGTTTGTACAATTATCAGCTAGTAAGAATTACAAAAATCCAAAGATAATAAATCCACATCTAAAATTTAGTAAAGCGCAAGGTATAAGCTTTCTTAAAGTTAGAAAAATTCCCACAAAAAAACTGATAATTATTGCTGGAGGTGCTGAATTTGGTCCTGCAAAAATCCTTCCTTTGGAAAAATATGGCTATATCGCAACCAAGCTTTTAAATAATGGTTTGAATATCTTACTTGTCGGTTCATCGAATGATCAATATGTAAATAATCAAATTAACCAATTTACCAACAATAGATGCTATGACATTACTGGTCAAACATCATTATCTAATATAGTTGATGTAATTGGCTTGAGCTCCTATTTTTTGAGTAATGACTCCGGATTAATGCATATTGCAGCGGCTCTTAATGTTAATCAAGAATCTTTTTTTGGCTCTTCAGACCCTAAAAATACCCCTCCCATGAATATTAATGCTCAAATTAATTATTTAAATCTTGAATGTAGTCCTTGTTTCAAAAGAAACTGTCCTTTAGGGCATTTCGATTGTATGAATTTAATTAATGAAAAAGAAATTGCAGACCGCATATTATGCAAAATAAAAAAATAGCTACGATACTTATCCCAAATTTTAAAACGTATAAGCTTACTAAAGTTTGTTTACGATTAATTAGAAAATTTACTGATTTAAATAAGGTTGAAGTAAGAGTTATTTAAATTTTATGAATAAAAAAATTATTCATGACGTACTCAATGATTCATCACTTGATGACTAAGTCACTGATAGATTTTACTGACTTAATATTTTCTTCATTGACTTTATTTTTCCAATCAGAATAATCCGTCCATCCGAATATAAAAATAAAATCTAATTTATATTTTTTCGCAATTTCAATATCATACTTTGAGTCCCCAAAAAATATTGCTGGGAAAAATTGTTTATTTTCTGCCAAATGCTGACTAATTATTTCGTCTTTTGAGTCTGGACTGCCGTAAATTCCATAATTAAAAAGGTGATCAATTTTCTTTTCTGATAAGACTTGCCTTACCTCATCTTGATCCCCTCCGCTCATTACCATCCAGTTTTGCTTACTTGTTTGTGCTTTTAGCTCAATTAATCCTGATGCAACGTCGCAATCTTTTAAAATTTTCATAACATGTTTATTTAATAGCTCTACAAGTTTAGTGAAGTTATTTCTAGAATATTCTTCTTTTAAAATATGTTTAATAAAATATTCAAATTTAACATACCTTGAAATACCTGTATTGGTTATATGATAGTCAACCAAAGAGGCTGCCTCAGATGGTGAGGCACCATAATCTAAAGCAGCCATTCGATAGGCCTCTGACTTTTTAAAATTAGAGTCTAACAATACTCCATCACAATCAAAAATTAGTGTGGAATATTTTGATAGGTTCATTGAGCCTTAATTGCAGAAGCTTCTTTGGCAAGCTTAGTTATCCCTGCCCAATCTTTATTTTCAACTAAGTTATTTGGAGTTAGCCATGTTCCGCCACAAACAGGAACGTTTGGTAACGATAAAAAATCTGCTGCAGTTTGTACCTTAACTCCACCTGTGGGACAAAATTTTATATTTGCAAATGGGCCTGAAAATCCTTTAAGCAAATTAATTCCTCCAACTGCTACTGCAGGAAATAATTTCAAAAAATTGTATCCTTCATCTGCCGCCATCATTACTTCACTTCCTGTGGAAACTCCCGGCAATAAGGGTAATCCAATTTTCTTACATTCGTCTGACAAAGATTTCGTGAATCCTGGACTTACAGCAAAGACAGACCCAGCTTCTTTTGCTTTGGTAGCATCGCTCGAAGTTCTTAAAGTTCCCGCACCTGTTATAGCTTCTGGTAACTTTTCATTTATTAAATTGATCGCATCTAATGCACAATTAGATCGCATCGTAATTTCAAGAACTCTAATACCGCCCTCTAGCAAAGCCTCAGCCATTGGCACTGCGTCTTCAATATTGTTAATCACGATAACCGGTATCACTGGTCCATAATTTGCTAATTCT
>JGI26086J50260_1000538_pt1 | contig 23815 bp, 22 predicted proteins | sample SaaInl3SG_22_DNA_FD_50260 | JGI IMG/M metagenome (IMG submission 50260)
CCGCTTTATATCTGGATTAGTAATTGGTTAAAAAGTAGAAAGTAAAATCTTTTTGAGTGGTGATTTTAAAGAATCTCTCTAATTCAGGTTATATAGAATGTTCTATAACCTACAATCGCAGTTTTATGCGGTTAAGCAAATACGCAGAATAGCCTATTGTGCTGCAACTTCGAATAATAGGGGGAGCAACTTAGAATTATAAAACCGTTATACTGTTATAGTGTAGCGGTTTTTTTATTTTAAAGATCTGATTACTCTAAAACCTTAATCATTCCATTATCTAAAAAATATAATGTAACCTTTGCTTCACATAAATAAAAATGTTACGTTTGCGTTACATTAATAAACAACTAATATGGATTTAGAACTTATTATACCAATTCTTGGTATGCTTACAGGAATTATACTCCCTGTTGCGGTATTTATTTGGCAGTATTATGACGCCAAAGGAAAAAGAGAGGCCGTCGTAGAGATAGCAAAAAATTTAAACGACCCCTCAAAATTAGAAAAACTCTTAAATATCTTTGATGAAAGAAAAAAAGAACCTATTGATTATCGAAGAGGAGGTGTAATTACAATATTCGTAGGTGTAGGCCTCTTTTTCCTTGGTTATTTCTTCTTAGGAAGTATCCTTAAGGGAGTTGGAGCTTTAGTCGGATTAATTGGAGTCGGCACAATGATTGCCGGGTATTTATATCCAAATACAGGGAAAGAATTGACTAACGCAGTTGATCAATTTGAAAAAAAGTAAGTATGGGTAAAAACCATCAGAAGCTTTTAAATAATTTGGAAGAATTAAGAAAATCCGCAGGACTAACCCAAGAGGAACTATCCGTTAAGGCAGAGGTTTCAAGAAAGAGCATTAACGCTATCGAAAATGGCGTCTATGTTCCCTCTACTGTACTCTCTTTAAAGATTTCAAAGACATTGAATTGTACAGTTGAAGATCTTTTTCAACTCCCGTAGATTTCAAAACTTAATTCAAAAATACATTTACTTGTGCTGCAACTCTGAATAATGAGGGGAGCANAAAGTTTTATGCTAAGCTTGACAAAGCAAACCCCTACATCACACGCAAGCAGTATTATTTNCCCTAAAGGGGATTACAATGTTGATGGACAAACGTAGTCGGTGACCCCAATTCCTGCTTCTTTAATAGCCTTAAATCCACCCGAAATATCAATCAAATTGTGAATTCCACGACTTTTTAAAATCGAAGCTGCAATGACACTTCTATACCCTCCTGCGCAATGCACATAAAAAGGTTCATTGGTAGGAAATTCTGCCAAATAATTATTTAAAAAACTAAGCGGAGTGTTTTCTGCCGAAGGAATATGCTCGGATTGATACTCAGTTTCTTTACGTACATCAAACACAGCTATTTTTTTAGCCTCCAAAGTATCTTTTAAGTTCAGAGCAGAAATGGATTCTATCCTATCAACTTCTTTTGCATCGGCTTTCCACGCTGCAAAACTACCTTTTAGGTATCCTAGCGTATTGTCAAATCCAACACGCGAAAGGCGCGTAACAGCCTCTTCTTCTCTGCCCTCTGGAGCAACCAACAGTATGGGTTGCTTTACATCGGCAATTAGCGCACCTACCCAAGGGGCAAAACCACCATCAAGCCCAATAAAAATAGACCTAGGAATATGCCCTTTGGCAAAGTCGTTATGATGTCTTACGTCGAGGACAACAGCACCGGTTTCATTGGCAGCTACTTCAAACGCATCAGGCGAAAGTGCACGCGTGCCTTTTGCCAAAACGTCGTCTAAATCGGCATAGCCTTCTTTGTTCATTTTTACATTTAGCGGGAAGTATTGCGGAGGTGGAAGCAAGCCGTCAGTAACTTCTTTGATAAATGCTTCTTTGGTCATGTCTGCGCGCAGTGCATAATTCATTTTCTTTTGATTGCCCAGCGTATCTACGGTTTCTTTCATCATGTTTTTTCCACAGGCAGAACCAGCTCCGTGAGCTGGATATACAATGACATCATCTGCCAAAGGCATGATTTTAGTACGCAAACTTTCGTAAAGTGTTCCTGCCAATTCTTCTTGGGTCATGTGGGCGGCTTTTTGCGCCAAATCAGGGCGACCGACATCGCCTAAGAAAAGTGTATCACCAGTAAAAATGGCGTGGTCTTTTCCGTCTTTGTCACGTATCAAATAGGTGGTGCTTTCCATGGTGTGTCCTGGTGTGTGAATGGCTATAATAGTAGCATCTCCGAGAGGAAATTCTTGCCCGTCGGTGGCTATAATCGCGTCAAAGTCAGGGTTGGCATTGGGCCCAAAAATGATGGGTGCAGTGGTCTGTTTGGCTAGTGTTAGGTGGCCACTAACAAAGTCTGCATGAAAATGTGTTTCAAAAATATACTTGATTTTGGCGCGATCACTTGTGGCGCGCTCTAAGTAAGGCGATGTTTCACGAAGGGGGTCAATAATGGCAACCTCTCCATTGCTTTCAATATAATAGGCGCCTTGAGCCAAGCATCCGGTGTAAAGTTGTTCTATCTTCATTTTTGTCGTGTTTATACGTGTAAAAATACAATTTTAAGAATTATGTATCATCGCTATGGGCTTGTAGCGAAATTTTCTTTTGGAAGCTTGTTTTTGGTTTATTCGTGGTAGCAAATTCATACGCTTCTAGGGTGGTTACAAAAAAGTTTTCCTTTCCAATAAGGGTAATGAGCTTTGATGATTTAATAATATCTCGCGTTGGGCCAATCACTTCCGAAAATAAAAGACGAACCCCTTTATCGTGGAGCTCTTTTATCAGATTTTCGAGCATAAACACCGCACTACTGTCAATATAATTAATAGGATCAGATTTGAGAATTAACGTCTTTGGCAGTGTATTTTGTGCATGTAATGCCCCTAATAGCTCGGACTTAAAATAATCTTTGTTTCCAAAATAGAGTTGTGCGTCAAAGCGAATAATGAGCACCGACGAGTTGACCTCAATATCATCTTTAAATCGTTCAATATTTCTAAAATAAGGAGTGCCTTTAATCCTTCCTAAAATAGCAATATGTGGTTTAGACGTTCTATAGAGCATCAATAGTAGCGCAAACAACGTCCCAAATAAAATCCCCTGAGGAATGCCCACGCTCAAGGTTATGATAAACGTGATTAGTAGCAATACAAATTCGTCTTTTCGAGTTTTATATAACTGCTTGGGGTAATGTATGTCAATCAATCCAAAAACAGCAACCAAAATAATAGCAGCCAAAACGGCATTGGGCAAATAGAAAAACAATGGGGTTAAGAACAAAAGGGTAAGGGCTATAACCACAACGCTAACCACACCCGTTAGCCCTGTTTTTGCCCCATTGAGATCATTGATGGCTGTTCGCGAAAAGCTGCCCGTAGTGGGGTAAGACTTAAAAAAGGCTCCAACAATATTAGCCGTGCCCAAGGCAATGAGTTCTTGGTTTGGCTTCACTGTGTAACCATGTTTGTTTTCCATGGTTTTTGCAATAGATATGGCTTCCATAAAAGCAACAAGTGCCAGCGTGATAGCAATGGGAAATAAATCGGCGACACGTGAAAAATCAACAGCAGGGATTTCAAACCATGGCAAACCACTGGGAATTTCTCCTACAATTTGCACGCCACTACTGTGAAGATTCATAAAGGATACCATCAAAATACTCAAAATCACAACCACAAGTGCTGCAGGAATACGTTTATTTATCCTTCGAAGACCTAATAGCATTAAAATAGCAATCACACCAACACCAAAAGTGTAAAGGTTGGTTTGATGTATTGCCGAGAATACATTAAACAGCAATTTGTGCAGCTGATTACTTTTTTCAATGGCAACACCCAACAAATGATTGAGCTGATTAAAACCAATTATTAGTGCTGCGGCAGATGTAAATCCACTAATTACAGGCTTAGATAAAAAATGAACCAAAAACCCCATTTTTAGAATCCCCAACACCAGTTGGAGTACTCCCATAAAAAGGGCCAATACGATTGCCATACCAATATACTCGTCCATACCCGAATGGGAAAGTGCTCCCAAACCTGCTGCCACCAACAGGGAATCCATAGCCACAGGCCCAACACCCAACTGAGGCGAAGTACCCATAAGCGCATATACTATTTGTGGCATAAGTGCGGCATAAAGTCCATAAACAGGGGGTAGCCCAGCAATCATGGCGTATGCCATACCTTGTGGAATAAGCATAATGCCTACGGTAAGCCCTGCAGCAATATCGCTACTAAGGTAGGCACGCTTGTATTGAGGCAACCAAGAAAGGATGGGAAACAACCGCTTTATCATGAGCTGCAAAAATACGACTAATTGAAAAAAGAGGGTTATTTAGTCTCATGGGCCAATCTTTTTTTCAATTACACTACTTTTGCCCCTTAATTTTTAGCCATGAAACCATTCAAACTTATAGACGCCACTAACGGAGGTAGCGCAAAAAACGACATACTTTCCGGATTGACAGTGGCACTGGCACTTGTGCCCGAAGCGGTAGCTTTTGCTTTTGTGGCGGGCGTTTCGCCTGTGGTGGGCCTATATGGTGCTTTTATGATGGGACTTATTACTTCGATTTTTGGTGGTCGTCCGGGTATGATTTCGGGAGCTACAGGAGCTATGGCAGTGGTCATGGTACACTTGGTGAGCGAAGGAAATACCATTGGCGGCAATGATACTGCAGGACTACAGTTTTTGTTTGTTACCCTTATTTTGGCAGGACTGATTCAAGTGGCTGCAGGGGTGTTTCGGTTGGGTAAATTTGTTCGAATGATTCCCCATTCGGTCATGATGGGATTTGTAAACGGGCTTGCTATTGTCATTTTCTTGTCACAATTGGGGATGTTTAAAAGTCAAGGCGAGTGGCTTTCTGGAAGTGCTTTAGTTACCATGTTGGGCTTGGTGGCACTTACGATGGGCATCATGATTGGCGTTCCTTTTTTGACCAAAAAAGTACCGGCAGCACTTACGGCTATACTGGTTGTGTCATGCTTGGTCATTTTTGGGGGCCTAGAAACCGAAACAGTCCGCTCGTTTGTGGTTGCAAATGGGGGTGAAGGAATTCAGGCTGGACTGCCAAGTTTTAACGTTCCGCTTGTGGCGTTCTCTTTTGAAAATCTGTTGTTTGTTTTGCCGTATGCCTGTATTCTGGCAGCCATTGGTCTTATCGAATCATTGATGACCTTAAACCTTATCGACGAACTTACGGATTCGCACGGCAGCGGGAACCGCGAATGTGCCGCACAGGGAGTTGGAAACATTGTGAATGGTTTTTTTGGGGGTATGGGCGGATGCGCCATGATTGGACAAAGCATTATCAACATTAAGTCTGGGGGTCGCGGAAGACTTTCGGGCATTACCGCAGCATTGGCTTTGTTGGGCTTTATTTTGTTTGGGTCAACCTATATTGAGCAGGTACCCATTGCGGCCTTGGTCGGGGTCATGTTTATGGTGGTTATCGGTACGTTTGCATGGAGCACGTTCCGTATCTGGAACAAAGTACCCAAGGCAGATATTATTGTCATCCTGTTGGTTACGGGGCTTACCGTGATATTTGATTTGGCAATTGCCGTATTGGCAGGGGTAGTGGTGTCTTCGTTGGTTTTTGCATGGGAAAATGCCAAACGCATTCGAGCACGAAAGCATACCGACAAACACGGTGTTAAGCACTACGAAATATACGGCCCTTTATTTTTTGGGTCTATTGAATTATTCAACAGTAAGTTTGACATACAAAACGACCCAGATGAAGTAATTATCGACTTTAAAGAATCGCGTATTGTTGACCAATCGGCTATTGAGTGTATTAATAAACTTACCGAGCGTTATCTTAAAAATGGAAAAAACATTCACTTGCGCCACCTTTCTTCAGACTGTGTAAAGTTGATTAAGAAAGCAGAAAAAATATGTGAAGTAAATGTCCTTGAAGATCCCGATTACTTTGTGGCGATTGATAATTTCAGAAAAGCCCAAACGGTGTTGACCCATAGCTAACAAAAAAAACCCGCCAAATGGCGGGTTTAAAATTGTTAAAAAAACAAGGGTTATTTAATCAATTTAGCCGTCATTTCTTGACCATCTGAAACAACAGACAACAAATAAACCCCTTTTTGTAAACTGGCCGTATTAAGGGTAAACTGTGCTTTATTAGGCTTAGTATGTAAAACCTCTTTGCCTGTAAGGTCATACACTCGTGCAGATTGCACCGCTTGTGCAGCACTGACTTCTACAAAGTTATTTATAGGGTTGGGGTAGATGGAAAAAGACCTTGAAATATCGCCTACTGAAGCCGTTGGAATTTTATAAAAATATACATTGTCAATATAAATTAAAGATGCTGATCCTGTAGAGTTAGCAGCTGTGACAACAAATTCCCACAACTCATTACGTGTTGTGGTAGTAAGTGTACTGATTTCAACATCCATAGATTTCCAAGTTTGCACATCTGCAGCAACCAATTCATCTGTTTTCGAAAAGGCACTTGTTTCCGCGCCTCCATCTGCATGGTTTGACCATTTTGCATTCAGTGTTTGCCCTGTTACAAATGCATCAGCAACCCAGTAATCTACGTGGAAATGAGTCATAACAGAGGCATCAGTCGGCTGAGTGTTTAAGCTAGCTCCAAAAAAGGTGCTAGAGCCTAAATCCACCTTTAACACCTTGTTGCTTGCGATAGTTTCTTCTGCAAAGTCTGCATTATCCCATCCCACATTGGTTAAACCAACTGCAGTTCCATAAGCCTCTCCGTATATGGAGAGCACATCGGCTGCGGCTCTGGAAGGAGGAGTAGTCGGGGCAGTTGTTGGGGCAGTTGTTGATGGTACAGCAGGAGTTGGAATAGCAGAACCTTGCATTGCAGTAAGGTCATCTATATATGCAGTAACTGTAGAAGTGGTGTTTGTCATTCCAGTCGCATCGACAGAAGTACGCAAGGCTAATTCTCCCCACTCACCTGTAGCACCTGTAAATGTAAATGAAATGGTTTCCCATCCAGTACCATTATGCGCTACTGTGTTAGCAGCGTCGTCAATTTTAGCCTGACCGCTTTGCCCTGCTTGTATAATTCCTCTTAAATGAGTTGCCGTGGTTGAATAAACCTTTAGACTAACCGTTTGGCTAGATGTCAAATCCATATAATGTGTCTGTGGTCTTATAAAAATTCCTTTCCAAGCATCACCACCAGCAGTATTGGTGTATTGCCGAACTGTATTTGAAGCATCAACAGGGTCAGTAATAGCAGTATTGGTAGCTGTTAAACCACCGCCAAAACCGCCATAAACATCCGCAGTGGCATTGTTAGTCAAATTAGAAAAGTCTTGTAGGACTACTTGCCCCACGGAAAGTAGAGCACCTCCACTAATTAATAAAAAAGTAAATAAATATTTCATAAGTATAAGATTTAAAGTTGAGGGCAAGTTACAACTCTTTTTTTGCCATTTTAATAAAAATATATATACAAAACCTATACATTCACAATAAATAACCCATATAATTATTTAAATTTAAACAAATCCATTAAAAACGCAATTTATTTAGATAAACAACATTTTTAACCTTGCTTTGGACAAGGCATAAAAAAACCCGCCATTTGGCGGGTTTAAAATTGTTAAAAAAAGCAGGGTTTATTTGACCAATTTGGCTGTCATTTCTTGACCATCTGCTTTGATTGAAACCAAATAAACGCCTTTGTTTAGGTTGGAAACATTTAAGCTAAACGCTGCTGCGTTTGGCATGGCACTAAGCACTTGACGTCCTGTAAGGTCGTAAACGCCTATACTTTCTACCATTGTACTTGAGCTAACATTAAGTGTGTTTTGCATTGGGTTAGGATAGAATTCAACAACACCAAGTTCTAAGTTGTTGATTGATAGCGTCCCTGTTGGACAAGTGTTGAATGTTTCTGTTCTAGACTCCCCTGCAGTGTGTACTCGGTTTGCATAAGTTGCCCCATCTGTATTAACAATAGAACTGTCACCAGTACAGCTTTTTAAATCTTCACTTGTACCATCTTCTTTCCAATAGTATTCAAAAGCCGTTGTAGGATCTAATGTTAAAGTATGTGTGCCATCACCATTATCAACTGCAGCAGGACCTCGCACCCAACCTACGGATGAGTTAATTGCTGAATAGGTTTTACCTGCAGTGCCATTTAAGGTAATGATACTGTAGCTAACACTTGTTCTCTCCAAAGATCCCCAATAATGAGTGGGTGAAACATAATCACTAGCCTGTGCAGTTACTTTGTAGTTAAAGTAATTTGAATAATCAGTACCAAAGGCTTCATTTGCATAGGTTGCACTATATTTATTTCTTAAATCCTCTTCAATTCCACCATCCAAGATTTTTGGAATAAGAGGTGTGGCAGCAGACGCTGGGGTACCAGAATCAATGTATCCGATCCACTGGTACTCAACAACATCTCCAGCAGTAAGTCCAGTAAAAGTGTAAGAGAATACACCATTTCCTTCGTCAACAACACCAGTTTGCTCACCACCACTGTGATAAATATTTACACCAGCACCAGTGTATGATAATCTTGAAAGATCAACTTTTACGGTTATATCTTGACCAAAAGCAAAAATTGATAATAGAATGGTAATAAAAGTATATAATTGTTTCATAATAAATTTTTTAATTATTCAAATATATACATTAATAATTATGAATAACATCAATAAGATATCTACAATATGTATACATGGCAATAAAGCCATATCGCTATCGCTAATCTGTAAATACAGATTTTTTTAGGTTAACACACCCAAAAGTGTTTAAGGTGTACAAAACAGTTTGCACGTCAAAATTTATTGGGGGTTGGTATATAGAGCATCAATTTCTTTTGCTAGGGCTATGTCTAGGTCGGTAACCGCATTTTGGTCATGGGTGCGTAATGAAATGGCAACTCGGTTATAACTGTTTTGCCAATCGGGGTGATGGTGCAAACGCTCGGCAACCACAGCAACCTGCGTCATAAAGGCAAAAGCGGTTTTAAAATCGGAAAAAGTAAAGTTAGCACTAATGGCATTGTCCTCAAACCGCCATGGAACGTTGTGTTTGCCCAAAGCAGCTTGAAAGGTTTCGGCAGTATAAAAGATCATTAAAGATCGCAGCTCATGTCGGCGCCACAGCATTGCGGCGATTTGATTTTGCCTTCACAAGAAGGGCATTGCGAAATTTGTACTTCAGTGCCGTCATCTAACGTCAAAAAGCCGTTTACTAAGGGTTGGTCGCATTTGCCACAGCTGGCGTTTACTGACATTCCGCATTGTTTACATTCGTATGTTGCCATCATTTCTAATTTTTATAAATATACAAATTCTTACTATTCTATTTTGTACAACACTGTCGTATGATTTTCAAAAAGCGCTTTTTGAGAAGCGACTCGCGTAATGTTTGCCAATCGATCTAAGGTTTGTCCCTCGGGGTGATTGGTTAACAAATAGGTTCCATGTAAGTTAGCCACATCGTTGATGTTGTCTATAACATCATACGTCCGCTGAAAATGAAAAGGAAACGCCGCATCCATACGTTTGTATACCAACACATTAGCACCGTTGGGAAGCACTTTGGCAACGGCAGTGGTAGGCAGTACTTCTGTCAAACGAGGATAGAGAAAACCGTGCAACACAAATAATAGCAATCCCCACGAGAAAGCGGTGCTTAGCAAATAAAACGGTATTTTTTTTCGAATATAAAACACCAGACCCAGGAGTGTTCCCATAGCAGTGGGCACAAGCCCTATTGCCAAATATTGAAAGGGTGCCAATGCTTTTTCTTGTCCTAATCCGACATAAGCCGCAACAGGCAGTGCCATTCCTACTAACGTAAGCAACAGCACACTAATCACATCCCATTTAGCAAAACCATCGCGTATTTTTTGTGTGATAAATGCACCCAGCAACAGTGCCAAAAAGGCGTAGCAGGGCATGGTATAGTTGGGTAATTTAGTAGAGGAGAGGCTAAAAAACAGGATAAAAACCCCAGCTACACAAGCCGCAAAAACCAAAGGTGCGTTTGTGCGCGATCGCCACGCATGGCGAAATGACTGTGGAATAAAAAACGAAAATGGCAACAGCCCCAATAATACAAATGCCCACGTAATCAAGAAGATACCGCCATGTCCTTCCATGGTTGAAGAAAAGCGATTAAGGTTATGATCAAAGAAAAAACCTTGTGTCCAAAGCCCGTTGGTTTTGAGGTGTACCTGCCAAAACCACGGCACCGCCACCAAAGCAATGCCCAACAATCCCACTACAGGATAGTAGCGAAAAGCACGTTTTACCTCGCCTTGCAAAATCAAAAATAAACCCACCGAAAGCCCTGGCAGGGCAATTGCCACAGGCCCTTTGCTAAGCACACCCAATGCCAAAAAGAAATAAAACAACACCAAGTAGCCGTATTTTTTGGTGACATAAAAATGATAAAAACTAAACAGCCCAAGGGTGATAAAGGCAATCAAATAAGGGTCGGGAACGGCAAGGTGAAACTCCTGCATAAAGAAAAACGATCCTAACAACACAAGTAATGTTGTTTTTGCTACGGCTTCGCCCAAGTGTCTTCGGGCAAAACCAAAGGTTGCGAGTAGCGTTACAAAACCCATAACGGCAGAAAAAAAACGTGCACCCAGTACCGTTGTGCCAAAAAGCTTAAAGCCCAACAACATAAAATAGTAGTGTAGTGGCGGCTTGTCGGTGCGTAATTCGCCATTGAATTTGGGCACCCAGAAGTCGCCGGTTTCCAACATTTCTCGTGCTGCTTCGGCGTTTTTTGCTTCATCCAAAATACTAATGGGGTAGGTATTTAGGAAGGTAAAACTTACCAATGCAGCTGCCAATACAGCTAAAATCCATGCTTTTTTCGGGTTTTCTAAAGAGAATTTCATCAACTCGTATTGTTCTTAGTACCTTTGTAAAAATAGCGTATAAATGTCGAATACCACCGCATTACTTTCACTTGTTGTCCCAGTCTTTAACGAGGAGGAAAATATTCCATTGCTCACAACGCGTATCAGCAACGCCCTTTCCGACTATACTTTTGAGTTGATTTATGTAGACGATTGCTCTACAGACGGGACTCGTGAGGCAATCAAAAAAATGAACAACGCCAAAGTGGTGTTGGTAGAGTTAAAGAAGAATTACGGACAAAGCCTTGCCATGGCTGCCGGTTTTGAAGTTGCCGAAGGCGACTATATCATTACACTAGACGGAGATTTGCAAAACGACCCCGATGATATCCCTACGATGCTCCAAAAACTGGTTGAAGAGGATTGGGATGTGGTTACTGGAATTCGCCAAAAACGCCAAGATTCTAAACTTAAAACCATTCCGTCGCGTATTGCCAATTTGATTATTCGCAGCTCTACCAAACTTAACATTCAAGACCAAGGCTGTGCACTCAAAGTGTTTACCAAAGAAACCGCTAAAAGCCTAAATCTGTACGGTGAAATGCACCGCTTTATTAATCTTGCTGCATTTCTGGACGGTGCTAGAATTACCGAAGTTCCCGTGCGACACCACGCGCGGCAGTTTGGTGTTTCCAAATACGGATTGGGACGCACGTTTAAGGTAGTAAATGATTTGTTGCTCATTCTTTTTCAGCGTAAATTTTTACAAAAACCCATTTACTTTTTTGGAAATATTGGGCTTGCCTTGTTTGGTTCTGGATCGTTGTTGGGAATTTACTTTGTAATACTAAAAGCCTTAGGTGAAGATATTTGGGGTCGTCCACTGCTGATTTTGGCGGTATTGCTCATTGTGGTGGGCGTGCAGTTTTTCAGCATTGGAATTTTGTATGACTTGCTCATGAAAACCTATTTTGAGTCGCAAGAAAAAAAGCCGTTTCGTATCCGTAAAGTTTCTCGATTCGATGCGTAAGCAAGTCTTTAAATGGGTACAACTTGGGGTTAGTGCCCTATTTGTGTATTTATTTATTAGAAAGCTCAACATCAGTCAATTAAGCGAAGTGCTACTCGATGTAAACGGATATTTTATAGCGCTGGCAGCCGTATTTTTTGTGGTATCACAATACCTATCTTCATGGCGATTGCTAGGTGTTTTTCATTTTTTTCCTTTTCCATTAAAGCCTTCGGCTAACCATCGGTTATACCTGTTGGGAATGTTCTATAATTTTTTCTTGCCTGGGGGTATTGGCGGCGATGCGTATAAGGCGATAAAACTTCGCAATCAATTTTCATGGTCTTTGAAAACTTTGGGAAAAGCCTTAGTGCTTGATCGTGCTATTGGTTTGGGCGCTTTGATGTGTTGCGCGCTTCTTCTCGATCCTAAACTCATACTGCCCATTCCTTTTTTTTGGCGCATTCCTATTTTTATCACTTTCCTTATTGTAGGATATTATGCCACAGAACTGGTGTTTAAAAGCAAGGCTATTTATGTCAAAACATTACTTTGGAGTTTTGGAGTACAGTTTGCGCAGTTGCTTAGTGTAGCCTGTATTGTTTTCGCATTGGNTGTTTCCACANCATTTATGCAACCACTACTGCTTGTATTTTTACTTTCTGCAGTGGCTTCAATTGTTTCATTTGCAGGACTGGGCGTCCGGGAGTATTTGTTTTTACAAAGCGGCACGTGGCTTGCTATTTCACCTGAGCTTACTGCGGCGGTGGGGGTTTGGTTTACCCTACTAACGGCACTAGTATCTCTTTTTGGAATCTATTTTGTACTCTTTGAAAATAGGCTACGCCTTACGCCTGATAATACTTAGTATACCAATCTACAAAATGGCGTAATCCTACCTCTAATGAGGTGTGTCCAATGCTGCCAATATGCGCTTCAAGGGCATGCACATCGGCATGTGTTCGATACACATCGCCAGGTTGCATGGGCTTGTTTTGACGAATAAATTTCTTTCCAGTAATCTCCTCCAATAAGCGAATAAATTCCTCTAAAACAATAGGTTGTGCATTTCCGATATTAAATAAGCGGTAGTTGGCGTTAAGTGCCTTGTTGTCTTTTTCTACTAGACGTAAAATGGCATTTGCGATATCTTCAACATAGGTAAAATCGCGCTGTAAATCGCCGTTATTAAACACCTGTATAGGCTTTTCGGCAAGGAGGGCTTTTAAAAACAGCATGGGTGCCATGTCGGGTCTACCCCAAGGGCCATAAACGGTAAAAAACCGTAACCCTGTTGTGTTTAGTCCGTGCAAATGACTGTAGGTGTGCGCCATCAACTCATTGGTTTTTTTGGTCGCAGCATACATGCTTATTGGATGATCAACCTGATCGTTTTCGCTGTACGGTACTTTGGTTTGATTCCCATAAATAGAGCTACTTGAGGCGTAATATAAATGCTGAATTCCAAAGACCCTACACGCTTCCATGACATTAAAAAACCCATTAATGTTTGTAGAAATATAGGCTTGGGGTTTTTGTATGGAATATCGGACCCCAGCTTGTGCCGCAAGATGTATCACTTTCGTAAATTTCTCTTGTTCAAAAAGGGAATTCAATTTTTTTTCGTCTGTAATGTCAATGCACTCAAACCGAAAACGTCCTTGTAGAGAAGGGTTTAATTGATCTAATTGATGCAACCGAGCCTCTTTTAGACTCACCGAATAATAACTATTGAGATTGTCGATACCGANAACTTGATAACCCTGTTCAANNAACAGTTTGCTCANGTGATACCCAATAAATCCGGCAGCTCCGGTCACTAAAATTTTTTCCATACCTAATTATGAGAACGAAATATTCGCTGCGTTAGCATATTGCCAATCCAAACACAAAAAAGACCTAAAAGTACTCCTGCATAAACATCGGCCACAAAATGCTGAAACAAAAATACTCGAGAATATCCTACCACCAACACACCCACGTAAAGTAAGATGCGCTTTAAGGGGATTTGAAAATACCGCATTAGAAAAAACCCGTAAGTAGCTGCCGAAGCAGTATGCCCCGACGGGAACGACCGAAAACGATGAAAAGTCAAGTCAAAAGAAGAAGGATCCCAACTTTCGGGCAGGGTGTTAAAAAATGCAATGGGGCGTGTTATATCAGGGAAAACAAGGTTTTTAAACACAAAAATGCTTAACCCCATTAGTACCGAAACAATCAAAAAATTGACCAGTTCTGTTTTAAGACGTAGCCCTTTTTGCTTGGCAATAAACCAAACAAGAATAAACACGATAAGGGCAAACCAGCCGTCGCCCATAAAGGTGATAATCTTAAAGATTGGAAAAAGCTCAGGCGCAACAAAAAGGTTAAATCGAAGTTCAAGTGTACCCCTTCCCAAAAATGCCAAAGGCAATAGCAGCAGGTGAAGTAGTCCAAAAAACAACAAGTGTTTTGTTGGGCGGGGGTTAGAAATAAGCTGTATTATTTTCACAACTACAAATATAACATCAAATTATACTGTAAATTTGTGCTTCTATGAAAAAGATAATCATTATTGGGTCGGGATTTTCTTCACTTTCGGCAGCTTGCTATTTGGCTAAAAAAGGAAATAATGTTCAAGTTTTAGAGAAAAACAACTCTTTGGGCGGTCGCGCAAGTCAGTTTAAAAAAGACGGATTTACTTTTGATATGGGTCCTTCGTGGTATTGGATGCCCGATGTGTTTGAGTCTTTCTTTGCCGATTTTGGCAAAAGCGTTTCGGACTATTACCAACTCGATCGACTTTCTCCTGGCTATCAAGTTTTTTTTGGAAAAGACGATATTTTTCCTGTTGAGGACAGTATTGCTAAAATAGCTGCTCGCTTTGAAGAAATTGAAGCGGGAAGCGGGGCCAAATTAGAACGGTTTTTAACCAAAGCCCGAAACAACTATGATATTGCGGTTAAAGATTTGGTCTATCGTCCTGGGGTCTCGCCCCTTGAACTGGTCACGCCGCAAACCGTCAAAAAAGTAGGATTNTTTTTTACCAATATCCGAAAACAAGTAGAGCGACAATTTACCAACCCAAAACTTCGTTCGCTANTACAGTTTCCGGTACTGTTTTTAGGAGCAAAACCCGAAAGCACACCTGCCTTTTANAATTTTATGAATTACGCCGATTTTGGTCTAGGCACCTGGCACCCCAAAGGCGGGATGTACCAAATTGTAGATGCCATGGTTACGCTTGGAAAATCGTTGGGGGTAACATACCATACCAACCACGGGGTAGACGAAATTTTGCTAAATGAAGGTAAAGCTTGTGGTGTTCGGGTAGGGGACACTGTTTTTGATGCCGATGTTGTGATTTCGGGTGCGGATTATCATCATACCGAAACCTTATTGCCCAAAGAAAAACGCGCCTATAGCGAAGCCTATTGGGACAAGAAAACCTTTGCACCTTCTTCTCTGTTGTTTTACATTGGACTGGACAAAAAACTAGATGCGCTAGCCCATCACAACCTCTTTTTTGATGTGGATTTTGACGCTCATGCCGAAAGCATTTACGACACCCCCGAATGGCCAAAAGATCCGTTATTTTATGTGAATTTGCCTTCGCAAAGCGACCCATCCATGGCACCTGAAGGCAAAGAAGCTTGTTTTATTCTAATTCCTATTGCTCCCAATTTGGAAGACACACCCGAGCTGCGACAACACTATTTTGATGTTGTTTTGAAGCGAATGGAGGCACTCACAGGAGTAGCTGTTAAATCAAGTATTTTATTCAACGAATCGTTTTGCGTAAAGGAGTTCAAAGAAGTATATAATTCCTATAAAGGGAATGCCTATGGTATGGCAAATACTTTATTGCAAACCGCATTCTTACGCCCAAAAATGAAAAGCAAAACTGTTGAAGGATTGTTTTTTACGGGGCAACTTACTGTACCCGGCCCTGGGGTACCACCAGCACTGATTTCAGGAAAAATCGTAGCTGAGTTCATTTAATTTAAAAAGACGTTAGCCATGCAAACAATTTTTCATGCTGCAGATTCGAGGGGTAGTGCAAACCACGGTTGGTTACAGGCAAAACACAGCTTTAGTTTTGCGGGGTGGTTTAACCCCGAGCGCGTTCAGTTTGGCGCACTTCGTGTACTCAACGATGATATTATTCAGGGCGGAATGGGTTTTGGTACGCATCCGCATGATAATATGGAAATTATAACCATACCGCTTCGCGGCGATTTGGAACACAAAGACAGTATGGGCAATACCGAAGTCATCAAAGAAGGTGAAATTCAGGTGATGAGTGCCGGCACGGGTGTGTATCATAGCGAGTACAACAAAAATGCAGACCGCGAAATTAATTTATTGCAGCTTTGGATTTTTCCCAACAAACGTAACGTAGCGCCGCGATATGCACAAATTCCGATTCATTCGTTGCACAAAAAGAACGAACCCTTCCAGATTTTATCTCCCAACCCCGAAGATCAGGGCGTTTGGATTCATCAAAATGCGTGGTTTCATATGCTGGATTTAGAGGCGGATCAGGCAACGTATTACGATTTAAAAGCTGAAGGCAACGGCGTGTATGCGTTTGTTATTGAAGGCGAGGCAGAGATTGGCGAACAGATTTTAGGACGTAGAGATGCGCTGGGAATTACAGAAACCGCTACCTTTGAGATTATTGCACACCAAGATGCTCAACTGCTGTTAATAGAAGTACCTATGGTCGTGTAAGCACCCCATTGCCCTATGACAAAACAGACCATACATATTGCAGGAATGACTTGTTCAGGTTGTGAACAATCGGTTAGAAGTGCCATTGAATCTATTGAGGGGGTGCACAAAGCCACACCCGATCATCATACAGGAACAGTAGAAGTCGCTTCAAATCAGTACATTACGAACGCAGAGTTTACTGCCGTACTTCCAAAAAAGTATGCTCTTTTAGACGAAACCGCACACCAATCTTCAAAATTGAAACAGCTTTTTCCACTGTTTTTGATTTTTGGATTTATCACGCTAAGTGTGGTTGTGATTCATTGGAATAGCTTTAATTGTAGTGCTATGATGCTCGATTTTATGGGGCTGTTTTTTATGGTATTTTCGTTTTTTAAGCTGTTGGATTTACGGGGTTTTCAAAGCAGTTTCAAGCAATATGACCCCTTGGCTGCAGTGCTTCCTTTTTATGGTTGGGTATATCCCTTTTTGGAGCTCGGACTTGGGCTTTGCTACATTCGAGATTTTGTTCCTAATTGGGTCTTAATGCTCACATTAGTAATTCTTGGGACTACAACCATAGGCGTTATACGGGTACTGCTTCAAAAAAAGCAAATGCAATGCGCTTGTTTGGGCAGTGTACTCAACCTTCCCATGACCGAAGCTACCTTTATCGAAAATGCCATTATGTTGGTTATGGCAGGGAGCTTACTTTGGTAGTTGTTCTTGAAAGATTGTTAACGCACGATTAAAATCTGCTCGAAGTTTGGCATCGGTAATTCCGTTTTCGTCACTAAAGGTCTCATTAAAAGAAGGAAGTGAAAATGTAGGGATGTTTGGATTATCTCTCGACAAACGAAGGTGAGCAAGTTCAAGAACCGTAAGGGCACCGCGTGCACCTGTAGAAGTTGCCAACAATAGCAAGGGTTTACCGCACCAAATGGGCTTTTCTAATCTCGAAATCCAATCGAAAATATTTTTAAACGCTGTGGTGTATGCGCCATTATGCTCTGCAAACGAAATCAAGATACCATCACTAGCATGAAGTGCGGCTTTAAAGGCTAGTGCTTTTTCCGGAATGCCCTCTTTCTCGCGGTCTGTGCTGTAGATGGGCATTTCAAAATCGTTTAAATCCAACAAATTAATGGTGGCATTTGGCACTTGCTTGGCAGCAAAGTGCGCTAATTTTTGGTTAATGGAATTTTGACTCGAACTTGCGCCAAAAGCAACAATATCAGGCATAGCTTATTTTTTTGGCAAATATAAATCATCTTGCGGCAAAATGTGGGAAGTCTTAAGGAATTGCAATCTTGGCTAAAAACGCTGGGTTTTTTCTTGTTTTTTCAGAAGTTACCCAAAGGGTTTTGTCATCAATAATAGAAACAGCTTCAATTTGCGTTCCTCTAAAATCGAGTTCGTATTGGCTCATTGCGATATTTGGGCTAAAGGCAAGTGAAAAATCCTTTATCACATACAGGGATTGGCGTTTATCTCTATGGGATGCCGTTAGTACCAACGTCTTGGTTTCTTGATGATAATCAGCTCCGGTAATGAGTGACCCAACGGCTAGCGAACCAATCTTTTTTGCAGCCTTATTTTCTTTGGAAACGACATACAGTTCAGTGGTTTTAGACTTTCGATTTTTGGTAAAAACAACTGCTGTATTTTCAATGTAAATCAATCCCTCTGCGTCATAAGGGGAAGCTTGTTGAAAACCAAAATTTCGTTGTTCAGGATAATAAAAGGGTATGGAGTCCAAAACCGCTGCTCCCTTTTCTGTCATAGCAATTTCCAAGACATAGAGGTTTTTACGTGTTCCAAAGTTATTGCCTATGTCGGCAACAAATAGCTTTCCTCTGTCAGTAGCCATATCCTCCCAATCGATATTTTTATGGTTGTAGAGTCTTTTTTTGGCAAGTAGCTTACCCTTGGTGCTGATAGCGTACAGGGTAGCTTCGCCTCCCGAATCATTATGTGTCCATAATGTATCGTTGCATACCGTAAGCCCCGAGGTTTCTTCAAGTACCATTGGAAGATTGTATTTTTCCAACACCTTTTGTCCAGAGACATTGAATCCTACGACCATACAAAAAAGGAGTTTTTTCATTTTCTTTTGAAAAGACAGATGTGTAAAGCGAATATACACCAACCCTATTAGTTTTTTACACACTTTTCGCCATAAGTGTCATTAGTTGGATAAGGTTACTAGATGTCAATACCAGCGAGTTCAACTCACACACATAATTGCGGCAAGAATTTGATACCGTTCATTTATGTGGTTATTACACCTATCTTTAGCGCATGGCACAGCAGGTTGTTTTAAGTTTTTTCACCTACTCCAAAAATAAGTTTTGGGCGTTTACCCAAATGCAGCGTGCACTCGCGCAAGTGCATAAACAGTCGGGGTTGTTGTTTGTAAAAACATTGGGTACTGGAGCTGGTTCAGGATTTAGCCTTTGGCCCGATTTTTCTACGTATGCCTTGCTATCCATTTGGGAAACAAAAGCATGTGCTAACGCATTTTTAGAAGAAAGTGAGGTAATGAAAAATTTTATATTGCGGTCGTCTTCGCAACAACATTTTGCTTTGCATCCGCTACATAGTCATGGCCTTTGGGGAAAAACCAACCCGTTTGAGCCCTTACCAAGAGCACTAGACCCTGATGAGAAAATAGGTATTATCACGCGGGCAACACTTCGCCCCAGCAGACTCTTATCGTTTTGGCGGGCTGTACCGGCAGCATCAAAAGCGATTCAAAATGCCAAAGGAGTATTGTGGTATAAGGGGATAGGTGAGTGGCCTATGGTGCAGCAAGCCACTTTTAGTATTTGGGATAGTTTGAACGATGTAAAGGCATTTGCCTACAAAAGCACGGCACACGCAGCCATTGTCAAAAAAACCCGAAAACACCATTGGTATAAACAAGATTTGTTTGCGCGTTTTGCGGTACGTCCATTACCTTTGAACTCAAATGACTAAAGCAATTGTTATTGGAGCAGGAATTGGCGGAATCGCTACCGCAATAAGGTTGGCGCACAAAGGCTATAGCGTTGAAGTTTTTGAGGCGAACAATTATGTGGGGGGTAAGCTTTCGACATTTTCGCTCGGTGATTTCCGTTTCGATGCGGGCCCTTCGTTGTTTACCATGCCGCAGTTTGTAGATGAACTTTTTACTCTTTGTGGCGAAAAGCCTCATGCCTTTTTTGAGTATAAGCGTAAAGATATTGCCTGTAAATATTTTTGGGAAGACGGTGTTCAACTTACCGCCTATGGAGACACCGATCGTTTTGTTCAAGAAGTAGAACAAAAACTGGGTGTGCCAATCGCAACCCTAAAACGGTATTTAAATAAGGCAAAAAAGAAATTTGACCGTACGCGTCCGCTATTCCTAGAGCGTTCGTTGCACAAATGGAAAACCTTTCTACGAAAAGAAACGCTTGTGGGCATTGCCAATTATTTTTCCTTTGAGATTGATACGTCCCTACATAAAGTGAATCAATCCCAACTTAAAGAACCGCATTTGGTACAGTTTTACAATCGGTTTGCAACGTATAACGGCTCTAATCCGTACCAAACGCCAGGTATGATGACACTGGTGCAGCATCTAGAGCAGCAGTACGGCACTTATATTCCTAAAAAGGGCATGGGCGAAATTAGCAACGCACTTTATGAACTCGCAAAACGCCAGGGAGTTACATTTCATATGGAAAGTAAGGTAGACCAAATCTCCGTTGAAAACCATAAAGTCGTAGGCATAGTTTCCAACGGCAAACAGCATAATGCCCATGTGGTGGTTTCCAATATGGATGTTGTTCCCACATATCGAAAATTACTTTCAGGCCAAAAGCAACCCGAAAAAATACTCTCCCAAGAACGATCCAGCTCAGCTGTTATTTTTTACTGGGGTATTGCAAAATCGTTTCCGCAACTGGACTTGCACAACATTTTCTTCACAGAAGATTATGCAGCAGAGTTTGAGGCTATTTTTACAACAAAAAGCCTACATCATGATCCTACGGTGTATGTAAATATCACATCTAAAGACGTACCAACAGATGCACCTAATGGCAAAGAAAATTGGTTTGTGATGGTTAATGCGCCGCACGATTCTGGTCAGGATTGGGAACTGTTNGCAAAGCAGCTTCGCGAGCGAGTGCTAGAAAAATTAAGTCGTATTTTAGAAACAGATATTGCCGCACTTATTGAAGAAGAATGGATAATGACACCCAATATTATTGAAGCACGAACGCAGTCTTATTTGGGAGCCTTATATGGGGCATCTTCAAACAATAAAATGGCTGCTTTTTTACGACATCCTAATTTTTCAGGAAATATTGCAAACTTGTATTTTTGTGGCGGTAGCGTACATCCTGGAGGAGGAATTCCATTGTGCTTACTTTCTGCTAAAGTCGCTTCCGATTTAATACCCGCACCATGAGCGATTTCTTTATTCCAAAAACAAATACGGCCAAACTTTCGGTTGGGCTGATTTGGCTTTTTCATTTTTCTGGGTTGATGGGTATCTTGTTTATTGACAGGCAGTTGTTTTTGGAAACCACACCTGTAAATTTATTTATTACCATCATTCTTTTGTTTGTCAATCTTCCTGAAATGGACAAAAGTGTTTTGTTGGCTGCTGGGGTGGCTTTTGTGGTTGGTATGGGTGTTGAGCTTTTGGGCGTGAACTTTGGACTTATTTTTGGGCAGTATGTCTATGGCGATAACCTGGGGGTAAAAGTTGGTGGCGTCCCCCTTTTGATAGGNGCCAACTGGGTTATGCTGACCTTTATNACAGGNTCTGTAGGAGCTGCTTTTTTTAAAAAATCTACTGTTTTTGCTGCTGCCTTTGGCGCCTTGCTTATGGTCTTATTGGATTTGGTTATTGAGCCTGTAGCACCAAAATTTGATTATTGGGAGTTTGCTGACAAAACGGCACCTGTTTCCAATTATATAGGGTGGTTTTTGGTGGCTTTTCCCATTCAATGGATTTATCAAAAATATGTTAAGCGAAAAGACACCGCATTTTCGTTTCATTTGGTACTGATACAGTTTTTGTTTTTCGGCATTTTTAGTATTATACAGCTGGCCTCGTAGTTCAACGGATAGAATAGAAGTTTCCTAAACTTTAGATCCAGGTTCGATTCCTGGCGAGGCTACTAGTTGCCTTGGCAGTAGTGCGTTAGCACGATATGCGTAGCATTGAATCGAAGTTTATGCCCTTTTTGGGTAATTCCTGGCGAGGCTATTATACAAGACGGACTAGTATTTTTACAGGTCCGTTTTTTATTAGAATCATCCTTACCTCCTGTAAATGAATGGATTAACCTAAATATAGGGATCAAATTTGAGATTCGACATGTTCTGTCTTCAGGGTCTATGACTATCCCCTTTGGAAACAATAATTTTTGAACCGATAATTTGATCTCATATTTTTCAGACTCCAATATATTACTCAGGTTTTACTGAACTCGATTAATCCAGTAACTTTTTTATCCAGGTTCGATATTTTTATTTGAAAATCCTCCAATTTTTTTATAAAAATTAACTTTATAAAAATTCAGTTTTTTATTGGTGATTTGTAAATTAGCACCTTGCCAAATTCTTTCATGCTTTACCTCATTTTTATAAAAAATAAAAAATGAGATTTCTGTTAATTATTTTATTTACAAATTCTTTAATTGCTCAAAATTGGGTTTTTAATAACAACTCATTGAATGGCTGGGAGACTATCAGGATTGACCATTCTTTTAATTCCAATAGTGTTGTGCTAACAACTACTGGCCAAAATAATCCAAAGTTTGAACATGCCAATGCAAATGTTGATGCGAGCTTAAATAAATATGTTGTCATTAAAATGCGTGTTGAAACTGGTGGCCCAACCTTTCTGCGAATTTTATTCCCTAACGGTAACGTGACTACACCCATTAGTACAGGAACAACAGAGTTTATTAATTATACTCTAAACATCAATAATCCTGATTGGACAGGTACAATCAATGACGTAGTTTTAGATTTTAATGAAGATGATGGATCTGCAACTGGTGCTGAGTTTAGTGGATCTGGGACAAATATTGAAATTGAAGAAATTTCTTTTGTCGAATCAATTAGTTCAAACTTGTCTGAGTTGTATGTAGATCTGACTAATGGAGATAACAATGCCTCTGGGACATATGATGCACCCTTACTAACCATTCCATTTGCACTTAATTTAGCTGCTTCTAATAACATTGCAAATGTTTACATAAAAAGCGGTAGTTATACATTAAACTCTAGCATCGATATTAATACGGTTGCTACTACACCAATTGTATTAAGTCCAGAACCAAATGGAACGGTTACTTTAACACTAAAATCGTTTAAAAATTTTAGGTTTTATGAAGGGGCAAAAAATATAGAAGTTAATGGATTTAAAATTATTGGAGCCTCTAATAATGTAGACCATTGGACATTACTGTCTCAATATGTGTGGCAACCCAACACTCTAACAAATGAAATTTCTGGTGGAGGCATTTGTTTTCAAATAGAAAATGCGGAAGACATTAAAATATCAAACAACGTTATTCATGATTTTTATCAAAAGGCTGTGAATATTGAAGATGGTCGATACATTGCGGTTTCTGGAAATATTATTTATAACATTGGTCAAACATCCCTTAGTGGTGGTCATGGAATCATGCGTCAACAGGGCAGCGGTAGTTTTACTGATGGTGATGATCAAACAAAATACCGCTGGGATATTGATGGAAATATGATCTTCAATGTACATCAACGCATTTATTCATGGGTGCCTAGCAAGGGCTATCTTAATATGACCCTGGATGAAGGTAAACCCATTTTGATTGACGAAACCCCAGATCATGATACAAACATGAGAGCAAGAATTAGAAACAACGTAGTGGCTTTCTCCAAAATAGATGCCATTCGTTTAAAACCAACAAATGGACTTGAAGTGCTCAATAACTCTATTTTCACAAAAGATGTTCATGCTGACGGCATCACTAATACGGTAAACGGCTTCAATGCAAACCAATACGGAGATCCATTTTTAAACTTTAATTGTTCAAATAATGCAGTAGAGGTCATTTCTACAAAAGATAGTTATCATCTCGACGATGCTCTAAACAGTGCAGGTAGTTCATTTGCTAACAACTATGCTGCCTATGGCACTGTAGTCCCTTCAACACTTGCCAGTTTTCAGAACTCTGATTTGTTTGTAGATCCCAATAATGGTGATTTTAGCTTAATGAACACCAACTTAGTCAATGTAGGTGTTGAATCAAGTG
>JGI26086J50260_1000556_pt1 | contig 23321 bp, 23 predicted proteins | sample SaaInl3SG_22_DNA_FD_50260 | JGI IMG/M metagenome (IMG submission 50260)
TTCTTTTTATTTTGGTTTCAAAGCAAAGGTACAGCTTCTGTTGGCTTTCTTTTTGGCCCAGTCATGATGATTTGGTTTTCAACTCTTGCCGTGCTTGGAGTTATCAATATTATTAATGAACCGATGGTATTAAAAGCACTTAACCCATATTATGCCTATCAGTACCTTAATAATAATTTTGGTATTGCATTCATTACCATGGGAGCGATTATATTATGCGTTACTGGAGCGGAATCACTCTATGCAGACATGGGACACTTTGGCAGAGCACCAATTCGAATAACATGGTTTAGCTTTGTTTTTCCTTCCCTCACGCTGAACTATTTTGGACAAGGTGCTTTAATTCTTCAGAATGCAGAAAATATATCCAATCCATTTTATTTAATGTCACCTGAGTGGTTTACCATTCCATTGATCATACTGGCAACTGTAGCAACTATTATTGCATCACAAGCTTGTATAACCGGGGCATTTTCTGTATCACGCCAAGCATTACAACTAGGTTTCATACCAAGAATGAGAGTAGATCACACTTCCGAAGACCAGGAGGGACAAATCTACTTACCAAGAGTAAATTTTTTATTGATGTGTGGAGTTATTGCTGTTGTTCTTATTTTTCAGAGATCCTCTAATCTTGCATCAGCCTATGGAGTAGCTATCACAATGGATATGGTGATTGCCAGTATACTCTCCATCATTGTTTTTGCTGATATCTGGAAGTCATGGACAAAAACATTAATCATATTTGCAATATTTTTGATCATTGACTTGGTCTTCTTCTCAGCCAATATTATTAAAATTCCTAATGGTGGATGGTTCCCGCTAGTCGTTGGAATAATTATTTTAATTTTAATGACCACATGGAGCAGAGGCAGGAGCTTGCTTTATGCCAAACTTAAAAAAGAGTCTATGCATATAGATGATTTTATAAAAGGATTTAAAAGAAACACTATAGCCCGAGTTAAAGGAATTTCTGTTTTTATGACGCCCAATGCAGAAGGAGTCCCACATGCCCTGCTTCATAATATAAAACATAATAAAGTAATTCATGAAAAAGTCGTGATCCTAACAGTTAAATTTCTAGATATTCCTCACGCCAAAAATAAGAAAATGCTAGAAATTAAAAAATTACCTAACAATTTTTATCGCGCAACCATTAATTATGGATTTAGTGATGAGCCAAATATCCCTCGGGAATTATCAAGATCAACTGAAAAAGGTTTGAATTTTGACATCATGAATACATCATATTTTATTGGCAAGGAGAGTTTGGTTATTAAAGCCGATGAAAGTATGAGTGTTATTAGAAAAAGAATCTTTTCATTTCTTTTTAACAGCGCCGAAGAAATTACAAATCAATTTAAATTACCAGTGAATCGTGTTGTAGAGCTCGGGAGTCAGAATAATTTTTAAATAATCATGAATAAAATCCTAATCTTTTTTTTCATCCTTATTTCTTCATGCACCACTACCACGCTAAAAACTGATTCTGAAGTGACAAGAAAACAGTTTGTTTTGTTGCCTGAGTTTATGGCTCTATCAATGGCAAATCAAGGTTATCAAGAGGCAAAACAAAAGGCTCAAGAAAGCAATCAATTAAATCAAGACGTATTTATACTCAATGAGATTCGAAAAATCAGTTACCGCTTGATTGATGAAGTGAGATATTTTAGACCAGATGCTGCAAAATGGAATTGGGAAATTAATCTGCAAACTAGCGATCAAATAAACGCCTATTGCATGCCTGGAGGAAAAATAATGGTCTTCACTGGATTGTTAGACAAGGCTGCTAAAACTAATGATGAAATTGCTGCAGTTATTGGGCATGAAATAGCACACGCACTAAGGGAACATGGAAGAGAAAGAATGTCTACTGCTCTCGTGCAGCAACTAGGCATCTTGGGGTTTGCAATCTATATCAGTGATTCAACAAATAACCGTCAACTTCAAAATGCAGCGATTCAAGGTGTTGCGCTTGGAACTACTTTATTTTTTGCCTTACCTAATAGCCGTGAACAAGAACGAGAGGCAGATAAAATTGGTTTAGAACTCTCAGCTCGTTCAGGATACAACCCTCTGGCGGCGGTTAGCTTGTGGAGAAAAATGGATGAATTAAACAGCTCTGAGCCACCTGAGATATTAAGTACGCACCCCTCCAATGACAGTCGTATCAATGACTTAAAAGTTCATGCAGAGAAAATTATGTATCTTTATGAGGAAAATAAAGCTCGCTTTAATCCATGATTGCAAATTTTTTAGGTAGAATAAACCTTTTTAATTAAGCACAAGGTAATCAATGATCAACTTACAAGAAATAATTGAACAGAGTTTTGAGGACAGAGCCAATATTAACCCATCCAATGCACCTAAAGAGGTAGTTGAGTCTGTATCAGAAGTACTAAATAAATTAAATACTGGAGAATTAAGAGTAGCCTCAAGAATTAATAATTCCCAAGAATGGGAAACACACCAATGGATTAAAAAAGCAGTTTTATTATCATTTAGACTTAAAGATAATGAGCTGATGGAGGGTGGATCAACAAACTACTTTGACAAGGTCGATTCTAAATTCAGAAATTATTCAGAGCAAGACTTTAAAGAAGGTGGTTTTCGAGTTGTTCCGAATGCCGTTGCAAGACACGGAAGCTTTATTGGTAAAAATGCCGTTTTAATGCCTTCATATGTAAATATTGGAGCGTATGTTGGCGAGGGCACAATGGTTGATACATGGGCAACTGTGGGATCATGTGCGCAAATTGGAAAAAATGTTCACCTTTCAGGAGGTGTTGGTATTGGCGGTGTTCTTGAGCCAATTCAAGCAGGGCCTACAATTATTGGAGATAATTGCTTTATAGGAGCCAGAAGTGAAGTTGTTGAAGGTGTGGTTGTTGAAGATAATGTGGTAATTTCAATGGGAGTATATATTGGCCAATCCACCAAGATTTATGATCGAGAAACTGGAGAAGTTACGTACGGCCGAATACCTAAAGGCTCAGTGGTAGTATCCGGGAATCTTCCATCTAAAGATGGTTTGTACAGTTTATATTGTGCTGTTATTGTAAAAAAAGTTGATGAAAAAACATTAGGAAAGGTTGGAATCAATGAGCTTTTAAGAGGTGTTTAATTGTATCAGCTCTTTGGAATAAAAAATTGCAATACCGTATCCAAGGCTATCAAGTGGCTTGAGGAAAAAAATATTGAATTTGATTTTGTTGATGTAAAGAAAAATCTTTCATCTAACCAGATTAATTCTTGGTTTAAAAATTTACCGAAGCCACTCGAAAGTATTATGTTTGTTAATCAAAGAGGGATTACTTGGAGAAGTTTCTCAGAAGAGGAAAAACTACTTATCAATAGTGAGTCTGGTATCATCGAAATTATATTAAAAAAACCTTCTGTTATGAAAAGACCCGTCTTAACTGAAAATGGTTTGGTTAAGTTACTAGGGTTTGATGAAGCACTTTACAAGAAAGAGTTTAATGAATAAGTCCCTTAATTTAGCTAAAAAATTAATTGAAATTGAATCCATCACACCAAACGATAATGGTTGTCAGTCAATATTTATTGAAGAGCTAAAAGACTATGGTTTTGAATTTCATAAATTTGATAGCAATGGTGTATCAAACCTTTATGCAAAAAAAGGCAATGCCTCTCCACTTGTAATTTTTGCCGGACATACTGATGTTGTTCCAACCGGGCCGATTGAAAAATGGAATTCAGACCCCTTTAAAGCAACAGAAAAAGATGGTGAGTTGTTCGGGCGTGGTTCAGCAGATATGAAAGCATCACTTGCTTGTTTTATAGTAGCTATTCAAGAATTTCTTGATGAGAATAATGATCATGATGGGTCTATTGGATTATTTATTACATCAGATGAGGAGGGAGTAGCTACCGATGGAACGAAAAAAATCGTTGAAAATTTTCTTCACAATGAACAAGAAGTCGATTTTTGTATCGTGGGAGAACCGACAAGTGCTACTACCTTTGGTGACACAATAAAAAATGGAAGACGTGGCTCACTATCTGCAACACTTGTTGTTAAAGGGATCCAAGGGCATATTGCATACCCTCATCTAATTGATAACCCAATCCATCGAGTTTCATCAATTATTGATGAAATAAAAAAAATATCCTGGGATGAAGGAAATAAGTACTTTCCCAAAACCTCATGGCAAGTATCAAATATTAATGGTGGCACAGGTGCAACTAATGTTGTCCCTGGACAAGTTGAAGTAAAATTTAATTTTCGACATTCAACTGAATGCACTCCTAATCAGCTAAAAGAGGATGTAACCAATGTTGTAAAAAAACATGCTGAGGATTATGAAATACATTGGGACATCCCTAGTGAGCCATATTTAACTGAAAAAGGTTTTTTAACTGAAGTCCTCTCACAGTCAATCGAGAGTGTTATTGGTATTACCCCCGAAGTTTCAACTACTGGCGGAACTTCTGATGGAAGATTTATTGCAAAAATTTGTAAACAAGTTGTTGAATTTGGACCCATTAATGAATCAATCCATAAAATTAATGAGCACGTTAATATAAACAATATTGCCCAGTTAAAAGATATTTACAAATTAACTTTAAAAAATTTACTGGCCCGTAGCGACGAGAGTTAATTGAGACTAAGAGCCTTAATTGATCGAATTTCAATGGATTTTGAAAACTCTGACATTTTTTTTGGTCACGGTACTTTTAACGCATTCGATGAAGCAGTATGGCTTGTATCAAGCACATTGAATATTCCTTTCTCTTCTATCAACTCAGACCTTGAGCGAGTCATTACAGACGCTGATATTAAAAAAATTGATCAACTTAAATCTATAAGAATAAATCAAAAAATTCCACTAGCTTATATCCTTAAGGAGGCATGGCTTAAGGGTTATAATTTTTATGTTGATGAAAGAGTCATTATTCCCCGGTCTATAATAGCAGACCTAATTGATGAAGATTTTTATCCTTGGATCGAGTCTATGACCAGAACAGAATCAGTTTTAGATTTATGTTGTGGGTCAGGATGCCTTGGAATCTTGATGAGCCTCAACTATAAAAATATTCAGGTAGATGTTGCAGATATTTCTGATTCAGCCATAGCTGTTGCTAAAATTAATATAAAAAAATACAACCTAGAGCAAAAGGTTACAGCGATACATACAGATTTATTTTCTAATATTAAAAATAAAAAGTATGATTTAATTCTTACCAACCCACCATATGTGAATGCTAAATCTATGCAAGATCTTCCTGCTGAGTATCAAAAAGAACCAAAACTTGCCCTCGCAAGTGGGGAAGATGGTTTAGATTTAACCAGAAAAATTATCACCGAATCAAAGAGCTACCTTAATGATGGCGGTAAAATATTCATTGAAATTGGACATAACAGGGATAGAGTTGATGAAGTTTTTAAAGACCTAAATATATGGTGGGTAGATACAGGATCGAGCTCTGATTATATTTTTATGATTAACAAAGAAGATTTGCCTAATTAATTCCAAGACCTTTTAAAAGCTTTTCCACATCTTTTTTTTCAAGCTCTTTATACTGACCTCGTTTCAGATAAGATGGCAAGACAAACTGTCCATACCTTGTTCTAATAAGACGGCTTACTTTTAAATCTTGAGACTCAATTATTCTTCTTACCTCACGATTTCTTCCTTCCCGCAAAACCATTCGATACCACTGATTCGCTCCCTCTCCGCCAGTATGCTCAAATAAATCAACTTTTGCTATACCATCACTCAAATGCACGCCTTTTTGGATTTTATGAATTACCTCATCATTAACATTTCCGAGAACGCGAACCGAATATTCACGATCAATTTCATACCTTGGATGCATCATATGATTAGCTAACTTACCATCATTGGTGATCAATAATAAACCAGATGTATTGATATCCAAACGGCCAATAGAAATCCATTTGCTATTTTTTATTTTAGGTAAAGACTGAAAGACTGTTTTTTGATGCTTGGGGTCAGAATGTGAAACTATTTCGCCATCTGGCTTATGATAAATAAGAACTCTGGTCTCAAAACTTTGTATGTTTTTAAGAAAAATTCTTTTACCATTTATATGAATAAGTTCTTGTCCACTAATTAATTGACCTAGTTCAGCTAATTGTTTATTGACAGTTATTTTATTTTGACGAATTAACTCCTCGATAGACCTTCGAGATCCAATACCATGATTTGCGAGCACTTTTTGAATACGTTCCTTTTCTGGTAGGAAAGAGTTATCCTTATTCTTCATAACTTTCTTGATCCGTGTTTTTCTGGTCCTCGGATTTTTTAACAACTGAATTTACCAATACTTGAGTGTCCGATAAATCTAGATTTAATTGTTCTTCAAATTTTTGAATATCAGGCAGTTCTGAAAGATCTTTTAACCCAAAGTCATTTAAAAAATGCTTTGTAGTTCCATATAAGGATGGTCTACCTGGTGTTTCCTTGACACCAATAATATCAATCCACTCACGCTCACTTAACTGCCTTATAGCATTAGGATTCAATGCCACACCCCTAATACTTTCAATATCGCCTCTGGTAACTGGCTGCCTGTATGCAATAATTGCTAAGACTTCTAATACAGCCCTTGAATATTTGGGTGCTCGATCAGGGTTCATTCGCATCAAATGTTCAGTAAATTTAACCTTAGCCTCAAATCGATAGCCAGATGCAACTTCTACTAAATCTAACGTTTTATCTTTCCAGTCAATCACAAGCTCATCAATAATCATTCTTATGGTCGATCGATCAATCTTTTCTTCGTAAAGCTTTTGAAGTTCATCAATAGATAAGGGTTTTGAAGAGGTAAGAAGTGCTGCCTCTATAACTTCTTTTAATTTAATTATTTCTTCCATATTAAATTTTTGTTAAATATATTTTTGAATTGTTTCCTTGTTGAAAAATTTTAATCATCATTTCCTTTGATAACTCTAAAATTGCTAAAAAACATACAACTAATTTTTGTATCGGCTGCTCATCCTTGAGAAATAAATCCTCAAATAAAACTTGCTCCTCATTTTCCAATTTTCTTAAAATAGATGACATGTGCTCTCTCACGGAAAGTTCAGAACGATCAATTTGGTGGCTACTGAACTGACTAGCTCTTTTTACTACGTTGTGCCAAGCATCAAAAATATCATCAATTGAAACCTCAGGAAAAGAGGTCTTTACCACCTTATGAAAATAATTTTCGGTGGCAAATCTATCATGACCTAATTGTGGGATTTCATTAAGATTTAGCGAAGCCTCTTTAATTAACTCGTATTCAATTAACTTACGTACCAATTCAGACCTTGGGTCATCACCCTCCTCCTCTGCTGCTTCAGGTTTTGGCACAAGCATTCTCGACTTAATTTCAATTAACATCGCCGTCATTAATAAATAATCTGCTGCTAATTCTAATTTAACCTGCTTCATTTTGTCGACATATGCCATATACTGGTTGGTTAAATCCAACATTGGTATATTTAATATATCCAAATTATTTTTTCTAATTAAATACAATAGGAGATCCAGAGGCCCCTCAAAAGATTCCAAATACACTTCCAAAGCATCTGGAGGTATATATAAATCCTGAGGAAATTCAGCAATAAGTTCTCCATGAATTTTAGCTTGCAAGTTAGGGTTAATCGATAAGTTTTCCACTAAAAATTTAACCCCATAGCTTCTCGAACTTCTCTCATGGTTTCTCGAGCTAACTTTCTCGCCTTCTCTGAGCCCTCAGCCACTACACTTTTTACCAAATCAGGATTTTCAACATAATGAATGGCTCGTTCTTGAATGGGTTTTAATTCTTTAGTTACCTCATCAATAATTGGCTGTTTACATTCAATACATCCAATACCAGCAGTAGTACACCCTTTTCTTGACCATAATTGAACCTCTTCAGTTGAATATACTTGATGCAATTGCCATACAGGGCATTTATTAGGATCGCCAGGATCTGTCCGTCTGACTCTAGCAGGATCGGTTGGCATTGTTTTAATTTTTTTCTCAACGCTTTCTTTTGACTCTCTTAAAGCAATAGTATTGTTGTAGGATTTGGACATTTTTTGTCCATCTAAACCAATCATCTTTGAGGCTGGAGCCAGCTTATACTCAGGTTCGAGTAATATTATCTTTCCGCCTCCTTCTAAATAGCCCAATAATCTTTCTTTATCCCCCAAACTTAACCCTTGATGATCATCAATTAAGGATTGTCCAGACTCTAAAGCTTGATCATCACCTTCTTCTTGGTAAGTGCTTTTTAGCTCATAATAAAGCTTACTTTTCTTTGAACCTAATTTTTTTATTGCTTCTTGTGCTTTTTCTTCATACCCAGCTTCTTTTCCATACAAATGATTAAAACGCCGGGCAACCTCTCTTGTGAATTCAACGTGTGGAACCTGATCCTCACCAACAGGAACTTGAGTTGCTTTATAAATTAATATGTCAGCGCTTTGCAATAAAGGGTATCCCAAAAATCCATAGGTAGAAAGATCTTTAGCACTTAACTTTTCTTGCTGATCTTTGTAGGTAGGGACACGCTCAAGCCATCCCAGAGGAGTAATCATACTTAACAAGGTATGTAATTCGGCATGCTCTGGAACATGAGATTGGATAAAAACAGTTGCGTGAGAAGGGTCAACTCCAGCAGCAAGCCAGTCAATAACCATTTCCCAGACATTTTCTTCAATAACTTCAGGTGAATCATAATGTGTGGTTAGTGCATGCCAGTCTGCAACAAAGAAAAAACATTCACATTCATGTTGAAGTTGAATCCAATTTTTTAAAACACCGTTATAGTGACCTAAATGAAGGTTGCCCGTAGGCCTCATTCCAGAAACAATTCGCTCAATTGCCATTACACTTCCATAATTTATTTATAAAAAAATACCTGCTAACAACCCCTGAAACAGTCGAATTAAAGGTAATAATATTGTTGATAGTAGGCCGCTCATAATTAAAAAAAGTAGAAAAAACATACCGTATCTTTCCATTCCTGCTAGCTTAAATGACCAAGGGTTGGGGAGTAAGCTGATCGCGACCCTACCTCCGTCCAGAGGAGGAATGGGCAAGAGATTTAAAAGCATTAACACCAAATTGATCATAACACCTACCTGGCACATTCCTAGAAGAAAAATTGATCCCGATATCTTTTGAGATAAAGCTAATAATATTGTCCACAAGATAGCCATTATAAAATTAGATGCAGGTCCAGCCAATGCAACCCAAAGCATATTTTTTTTTGGATTTTTAAGATTTGAAAAATTTACCGGAACAGGCTTTGCCCATCCGAACAAAAAAGGCGCACCTAACAGCAAGAGTGCTCCAGGAATTAAAACTGTTCCTATAGGATCTATGTGTTTTGTTGGATTTAGAGTGATCCTGCCTAAGAAAAAGGCTGTCTTATCCCCAAAATACTTAGCCGCATAGCCATGAGCTGCCTCATGAACAGTAATTGCCAACAACACTGGGATAATAGAAATTGTAAAGTATTGAATTGTGTTTAATTCCATATGCTTATTATACCAATACCTTTTCTAAAAATTTTCCCAAATTGGAACGGTATTTTTGGGAAGTTCATGTAATGGACCTAAATCTCTATGTGAAACTCCGTGTCCATGAAAATCAGACCCAACAGACGCATACAATTCATGTTTTTCTGAATAAGCTGCGAAGTAATCTACTTGATTCATACTTTGGCTACCTGAAATGACTTCTATTCCAGCACCGCCCATACTTTTAAACTCCTCAAAAAATTGTGGATAGAGCTTACTTCCCATGTCATAGCGTCCTGGATGAGCTATTACCGGCATTCCTCCAGCACCCCTTATCCAGCTTGTAGCTTCCTCCATGCTTGCCCAGTCATGGTCAACATACCCAGGCTTGCCTTTAGTCATAAATTTGTTAAAAACACTTTTTATATTCTTAGAGTAGCCTTGAGATACTAAAAAATGTGCAAAATGAACTCTACCAATAACCTGATGTGAAGCAAATGACTTCGCTCCTTCATAAGCATTCGGTATTCCGACCATTGCTAAACCATAAGCAATCTTTTTTGCTCGCTCAACCCTTCCTTCTCTTATAGACTTGAGACCTTTTATTAAATTATCATTATTTGAGTCGAAATTAAGCCCGAGCATATGAATAGTCCTTGATCTCCATGTAACTGAGATCTCTACGCCATTGATAAAATGAATTCCTAGGGCTTGTGCCTTATTTCTTGCTTCATCTAAACCAGAAATATCATCATGATCTGTTAAAGCAATCATATTAACTTTCTTTTCTTTTGCGTATGAAATTAATTCTTCAGGCTTTAAAATACCATCAGATACGTTAGAATGTGAGTGCAAATCAACTATATACATATGACTTAAATGTACTATAGTTTATATCAACTGTCAGTTATTAAATTATGAAATTTTTTTTAGACCTACTACCCGTTATTGTTTTTTTTACAATTTATAAAGTTTCAAATATTTTTTTGGCAACTTTTGGTGCAATTGTAGTAAGCATTGTTTTGCTTATTGGATCTTATCTNATTAATAAAAAAATAGAAAAAATGATGTTAGTCAATACCCTNCTTATCAGCATACTTGGNGGACTGACTATTATCCTTAAAGACAATACTTTTATAATGTGGAAACCAACAGCCATATATTGGCTACTCGCTCTTGCTCTGTTAATAAGTAATTACGTTTTTAAAAAAAATTTAATGGAAAGAATGATGAGCCATCAAGTAAAATTGAATCAAAAAATATGGTCAAAGATAAATTTAAATACATCATTTTTTATGATCTTTCTTGGTATTTTAAATTTGTATGTTGCATTCAATTTTAATGAAGATACTTGGGTTAATTTTAAGCTATTTGGCATCACTTCTTTATTACTGATATTTGTTTTTTATATAGGACTGATTATTGCAAAGGAAAATCAATAATGTGGTATTGCATTTACAGTAAAGATAACAAAGATTGTTTAGAACAAAGACTCGCCTCGAGACCTGAGCATATAAAAAGACTGCAAGAACTTCAAAATAAAGGAAGGCTATTGCTTGCCGGCCCACTTCCTGCAATTGATAATATCGATCCAGGACCAAATGGTTATCTTGGAAGTTTAATTGTTGCTGAATTTGAGTCACTGGAAGAGGCAAAAATTTGGGCAAATAATGACCCCTATTTAAAATCTGGAGTTTACGAAAATTCCGAAGTCAGTCCTTTTAAGAAAGTTTTACCCTAAATTATTATGATCGACGAAATAAAATCCAGACTTTCAATACTGGAACCCATTAAGTTAGAAATTACAGATGACTCTCATCATCATGCAGGCCATGCTGGTAATAATGGTGGAGGTCATTTCTCTATCGTGATTTCTAGTAATTTTTTTGAGTATAAATCAAGTCTTGAAAGACACAGAATGGTTTATGACCCCCTTAAAGATTTGATACCAAATAAAATTCATGCTCTTCAAATTAAGACTGAAACTCCATGAATACCAAATTTTCTTTTTTGCTTATTATTTTCTTTATTTGCTGCAGATCATTTGCTGAAGTGAATATTTATGTAAATGAGTCGGTTATAAATAATGAGCTAATAAATTATATTAAAGGTGAACTTGAAATTCAGGGAAAAGAGGTATCTGATGAAATGAAAACAAACATCAAAGACAGGTTGATTGAGCTTGAAGTTATCACCCAAAAGGCGGTTGAAGATGGGATAACAAATGAATCTAAGTTTCTTTCAAAAGTTGAATTAACCTACATGGAGATGGCTTATACAGAATACCTCAAAGATTTTTTAAAAAAAAATCCAATTGAAGAGGAAGAAATTAAAAAAACTTATTCTTCTTATGTAAAAAATTTTAAGGATATTGAATTTAATGGGAAGCATATTTTGGTTAAATCCAAGAATGAGGCCAACCAAATTTATAAAAGAATTCAAGCTGGAGAAGAATTTCAAGAGCTAGCTAAAAACTTGTCTTTGGACAAATCGTCCAAGGATAATGGTGGAGAGCTTGGATGGTTCAGTAAAAAAGATATGGTTGATGGAATCATAGTCCAAGCGGAACAGATTGAATTAAACAAATTAAGTGACCCTTTTCAAACTCAATTTGGATGGCATCTTTTAGTTATCGCCGAAAAACGAAAACTCAAAGCTCCTGAATTAAAAGATATACGAAAAAAAATTATTGAAAAGGCTCAGAAAACAAAACTAAAAAAACATATCGATGAGCTAAAGCGAGAGGCAAATATTGAAAAATAAAACTCTAGCTGATATCGGGATAAATCAGAGCGCAAAGATTATATTAATCGATCACGATGAAACCTTTGTAACAAGACTTAATGCTTTGGGCATGAAAAAAAATAAAATTGCTACAATTATCCATAAAAGAACCAATGGGCCTCTCTACATCAGAATCAGCACCACGAGCTTTATGATTAGAGCCGTTGACGCAAAACGAATTAAAGTTGAATCTTTATGAAAAAAATTGCTTTAATAGGAATGCCAAACTCAGGTAAGTCAACCTTTTTTAATTCGATCAGTGGCGCATCAGCAAAAGTAGCAAACTGGCCAGGGGCTACGGTTGATATTCAGTCAGTCAAAACAATGATAAACGGTGAGCTATCAGAGCTTATTGACCTTCCTGGAATTTATTCTCTGAAAGCGTCAAGTGATGATGAAGTTGTTGTTATGAATTATTTAGATAACAATNNAGTGGATGAAATATATTACATATTGAACTCAACTCAAATNGATCGCCAGNTAATGTTAGCCAACACACTTATTGAATTGGGCTATAAATTAAGAATTTTATGCAACATGGCGGATGAAGCCCACTCCCTNTCAATAAAAATTGATCACAAAGGTCTTGAAAGACGACTAGGTGTCCCTGTTCACGAAATAAGCGCAAAATATCATAAAGGATATGAGTTTTTAGCCCAAAAAAAAACAAAGTCTGTAATTTTAAAAAAGTTTATTCCTATTGAAGATGCCGAATTAAAACAATTTATCTCTTATCCCAAGGTTTTAAACTCCAAGATAACTTCGATTCTTGATAATCTAATGCTTCACCCGGTGGCAGGTCTCCCATTTTTCTTTATTTTATTATTTTTATTATTTCAATTTATTTATGGAATTGCAGAGCCCATACAAGACAAACTCAATTTATTATTTGACTGGTTTGGAATATACACGCAGCAGAAAATTTCTTATCATTTACCCGAAACCTTGAATTCATTTATTTTTGATGGGATCTACTTGGGTGTCACTACAATTTTAAGCTTTGTACCAGTAATAATTATTTTTTTTATTGTGATGTCATTTGTCGAGGACAGCGGTTACTTATCTAGATCGGCATTTATCATGGATAAATTCATGGAGAAAATTGGGCTTGATGGTCGAGGGTTTGTTATGATCTTGTTTGGTTTTGGATGTAACGTTCCTGCCCTAATTGGCTCTAAGATCATGCGATCAAAAAGTACAAGGTTTTTAACCATGCTAGTAATTCCTTTTTCCCTGTGCTCTGCAAGGTTACAAGTGTTTCTTTTTTTTACTGCCATTTTTTTTGATGCGCAGCTTGGAGCTCTCGTATTATTCTCAATGTATCTTTTAAGCTTTCTAATAATTGTAATTACGGCTCTCGTTTTTAGAGACAGGAATGCCTCTCTTGAGTCAATCATTATTGAATTACCCCCTTATCGATTACCTTCCCTAAAGCAAACATTTATGAGGGCTTATAATGAAATCAAGCACTTCATTCAAAGAGCGTCGAAATTTATCTTAGCTGGTGTAATTATGGTTTGGATAATGTTAAATTTCAATTTTTCGATTGGTGATAATCATTTTAATATGGCTCAATTTATGACTGAAAATTTAAGCCCTATTTTTAGTCCCATTGGAATAAATGAAAGTTTAATTCTTGCCTTAATATTTGGATTTATTGCTAAGGAAATTCTAATTGGGGCGTTAGCAGTTATTTTTGCTACGGAGTCGACTAATCTTTCCTTGGTTCTTAGCTCACAAATCACATGGCAACAAGCCTTAAGTTTTATGACTTTTACATTAATTTATACACCATGTCTATCAACCATTGCCACTCTTAAAAATGAGTCAAAGAGTATGAATTTAGTCATTAAGTCGTTATTGTGGTCACTGATCCTTGCCTGGATAGTTAGTTATTCACTATATCAAACCTTAAAAATAATTTCATAGTGAATTCTAAGATTTTTAGGTTGTGTATCTGGTAAAATATTCAAATTAAAAATTCTGGTATAAAAACGTGATTCATCAATATATTAATGGCTCATCATCCTCTGAGAGCAAGCTCAATAATTTACTAAAAAATATACAAGTAATTGATAGCAGTATCATTAAAATTAACTCTTTAAATATTCATTACACACAATTCACATCAGATCCAAATGAAAAAGAAATCCACCTCCTTCAAGACTTACTTTCATATGGAGATCAAAATCAAAAAATTCCAAGTACATCAAATAAATTAATCGTCATACCAAGACTAGGGACTATTTCACCATGGTCATCTAAAGCAACTGAGATCGCAAAAAAATGTCATCTGGATATTAATAGAATTGAGCGTGGCCGAGTTATTTATCTTTTTACGCAAGATAATGCGACTCTTAGTCAAAGTGAATTAAACAATATCTCCAGTTTACTATTTGACAAAATGACTGAGAGTCTAATTCTTACAGAAACAGATGGATACAAACTTTTCGATGAAAAGCCACCAAAACAATTGCAAGAAATCGATATTTTAAATAACGGGCAAATTGCTATAGCTGAATACAATCATAAAATGGGACTTGCTCTTTCTGATGATGAGATTACCTATCTTTATAACTACTTTCTCAGTGTGAATAAGAACCCAACGGATGCAGAGCTAATGATGTTTGCTCAGGCAAATTCAGAGCATTGCCGACATAAAATTTTTAATGCTTCATGGATCATTGATGGCACGGAGAAGTCGCATTCTTTATTCTCAATGATCAGGAATACACACAAAATAAACCCAAATAAAACGATCACAGCTTACTCGGATAACTCATCAGTAGTCGAGGGGTTTGATGCTAATCGCTTTTATCCATCTACCAATAATGTGTATTCAGCTCATAAAGAAAAAACTCATTACCTAATGAAAGTTGAAACCCATAACCACCCGACAGCCATTTCACCATTCCCCGGTGCTGCTACTGGTTCTGGAGGCGAAATAAGAGATGAAGGAGCCACGGGGAGAGGCTCAAAGCCAAAGGCGGGTTTAACAGGATTTTCAGTATCAAACCTCAACATTCCATCATTTAAACAAGATTGGGAATTTGATTCAAGTCGACCTGATCATATTGCATCACCCTTAGAAATAATGATTGATGCTCCAATTGGTGGCGCTGCATACAACAATGAATTTGGTAGACCAAATATTGCTGGATATTTCAGGGTATTCGAGCAAAAAATTAATCAAGTACATTACGGTTATCACAAACCAATTATGCTCGCTGGTGGTGTTGGAAATATCAATGTAAACCATACAGAAAAAAAACCATTAAACGAAGATGTCTTATTAATACAACTTGGTGGCCCTGGAATGCTTATTGGCCTGGGCGGGGGAGCAGCCTCGAGCATGGATAGTGGATCTAATGAAAAAGATTTAGATTTTGCCTCTGTTCAAAGAGGAAATCCAGAAATTCAAAGGCGAGCTCAAGAAGTTATTGACAGATGTTGGCAGTTAAATGAAGGTAACCCTATTTTAAGCATTCATGATGTTGGTGCTGGTGGGTTGTCAAATGCATTTCCAGAGCTTATAAATGATGGTGGAGTTGGTGCAATTTTTGATATAAGGAACGTTCATTCTGAAGAAAAAGGAATGGCACCCCATGAGCTATGGTGTAATGAATCTCAAGAAAGATATGTATTAGCAATTAGCAAAGATTCAATAGACCTATTTACAAAAATATGTGCCAGAGAAAGATGTCCATTCAGCATTGTTGGTCATGCAACAACTAAAAAAGATTTGATTGTAAAGGATTCGTTATTGAATAAAAATCTTGTGGAAATGAATCTGGATGTTTTGCTTGGGAGGCCTCCCAAAACCCTTAAAAATATTAAAACCTTACCAAAAGAAAAATTTTCTGAAGAATTTAATTTTGACATAACTAAAACCATAGATTTAGTAATGTCTCATCCAAGCGTTGCTTCCAAAAAATTTCTAATTCAAATTGGAGATAGGTCAGTTACAGGATTAATTGCTCAAGATCAGATGGTTGGCCCCTGGCAAGTTCCAGTTTCTGATGTGGCTGTTACAAAACAGAGTTTTGAGGACCTCTTTGGTGAGTCTTTTGCGATTGGCGAAAGATCTCCAATTGCTGTCATTGATTCAAAAAAATCAGCTAGGATGGCTATCGGGGAATCCATTACGAATATTCAAAGCTCATATATTGGAGAGATATCCAATATTAAATTATCTGCAAACTGGATGGCTGCTTGTGGCACAGACATTGAGGATAAAAAGCTTTTTGATGCAGTTGAAACAGTTGGTATGGAACTGTGTCCCGCACTGGGTATATCAATCCCTGTTGGNAAAGACTCAATGTCTATGAAGTCATCATGGGGGGATAATGAAGTTAAGTCACCTNTATCTCTAATAGTTACTGCNTTTTCAGAATGTCCAGATGTTACNAAGACAGCTNCNCCAGAACTTCTGCCTGATGAAGATTTCATCTTGCTTTATGTGGATCTAGGAAATGAAAACTACAGAATGGGNGGATCAATTGCAGAGCAAGTAAACCAAATAATAACTAATGATGCGCCAGACTTAGATGATCCGGAGCTGTTTAAAAATACTTCAATGGTTCTGCAATCTCTATTGAAGAATAGANTGATTAAAGCCTATCANGACAGATCTGATGGAGGGCTTGTAGCATTATTGCTTGAAATGGCTTTTGCAGGTCGNTGTGGCTTGGATATNGATCTTAGCGCAATAGATAACGAATTAAGTAAAATTTTATTCAGCGAAGAGCNCGGCTTTGTTATTCAAATTCATAATGAAGATGCAGAAAATATAATAAGTGCATTTAAGCAAAAAAAAGTACAAANCATTTATAAAATTGGAACCGCCAACAAATCCAATCAAATAAATATTAAACACCACGACATGAATTTATCAGATGACCGTTCTCGTCTAGAAAATTTATGGTCTCTAAATAGTTTTCACATTCAATCTTTAAGAGACAATGAAAACTTAGCAAAAGAAGAATTAAATCTAATTTTTGATAATAACGATCCTGGAATTAATGAAAAATTATCTTATAAATTAGAGTTCCCAAATATTGTAGTTAATAATAAACCAAAGATTGCTATCTTAAGAGAACAAGGTGTTAATGGTCATTATGAGATGGCAGCAGCCTTTCATTATGCAGGCTTTGAGTCAATTGATGTTCACATGCAAGATTTGATTTCAGGGGATAGAAGACTCTCAGAATTTAAAGCATTCGTAGCTTGCGGCGGATTCTCATATGGGGATGTCCTTGGTGCTGGAGAGGGTTGGGCTAAAGTTATTTTAAATAATCATTTACTCAAAGATCAGTTTGAGGACTTCTTTACCCGAAAAGATACCATTGCACTAGGTGTATGCAATGGCTGTCAAATGTTGAGCAATATCAAGACACTCATACCAGGAGCTTCATNCTGGCCTAAATTAGTAAGAAATTATTCAGANCAATTCGAATCTAGAGTGGTGACTGTAAGAGTTCCTAGAACAAATTCGATNTTTTTTAANGANATGGAGAATTCGTTTATACCAGTAATTACAGCACATGGCGAAGGAAGAGCTGAGTTTAAAGANCAGGATGACCTAAACAAATTGATTAAAATGGAACAAATTACATTACAATATGTCGATAATAANCATGTTGTAACAGAAGTTTTCCCATTTAATCCAAATGGTTCTTTACAAGGTGTTACTGGATTCTCGAATGATGATGGTCGATTTAACATAATGATGCCTCATCCAGAAAGAGTTTTTAGGTTTGATCAACAAACGTGGTCACGCAATAAAAAAGATGGGTATGGGGCCTGGTTTAAATTTTTTACCAACGCAGCATATTTTATTAAAAATAATTAGGAATATTATGAAAAGATTAATTAGTTTATTTTTTGTTTTAGTTTTAAGTTTTAATGCATTTGCTCTGACAGACCCAGAAGAGCTGGAGTTTACCGGTGCTTTAAATGACGGTGATTTAAAAACCGTTCAACGTTATGTTGAGAAAATGGGCGTTAGCTTGGAAGATAAGTACTTTGCATGGACACCCTTCCTAATTACTGCTGCTAAAAATCAATTCGAAATCTTAAAGTATTTAACCGAAAAAGGTGCTGACGTTAATTACGTTCATCCGGTTACCAGAATGTCTGGTTTTCATCACGCAGCATTCAATGGCAATAAAGATATGGCGAAATATCTCTCAGAACATGGGGCTGATGTTAATAAAAAGCTTAAAGGTGGGGTTTCAATCATAAGAGCATTGGTTGATGACGGTAAAAAAGATATGGCTGAATACCTTCTAACAATCGGGGTAAGTAAAGAGGGTTGTGAAGAGGAAAAGTGCTTCTAAATAAGTTCTAAAAATAAATAATAAAAAAGGGCATTCTTCGATGCCTTTTTTTTATTCAGACTTAAATAAATTAATTAATGTCTGGTAATAATTGTTTTTAACATTCCAGGTTACCAATTTGTCCAAGATGGGCTTTCCATGCATGGAGATGCTTAAATCTGATTCTTTAAACATTTCAATATCATTTGCACCATCGCCAATCGTGATAACTTCATCACTGCTTATATTTAACTTTCTTTTAAAATCCCTAACAATTTCAGCTTTCATTTCCCCATTAATTATTCGATCCTTTAAACTCCCTGTAAGCTTTCCTGAACGAACATCCAATTTATTTGAAAATGCATGATCAAAACCTAATTTGTCCTTCACATCATTCACAAAATATGAAAATCCACCCGAAACAATAACTGTCTCAATTCCGCAAGACTTAACTAATTTTAACCATTGATGAACAAATGGCTGCATTCTTATTTTTTCTTTGACTATAAATTCAAATGATGAGATATCTACCCTTGTAAAAGCATTACTCTCTTTTTAATGCTCTCATCAAAACTTAGCTTCCCTTGCATTGCCATCTCAGTAATTTCAGACACTTCTTTTTTTATATTGATTAAATCAGCAATTTCATCAATACATTCATTTTGGATTAAAGTTGAATCCATATCACAAACCATTAGCTTGTAATCGGAAAGCTTCTTTTGCAAATTAGGAAAAAATTGAATCTTAGTATATCTGGGTTCTGAGACAAGTAGATTGAATATTNTTGAGTTTTTTTTGAATGAATAAATATCGTTCTCACAAAGTTTAAATTCGTTTAGATATTGAGAAATTTCATCCTCCAATATTAGGCTTTCATAATCTTTTTTAATAATAAAAAATTTTCCATCACTTAATTATACAACCCTTATCAATCTGATATCATATGGATTTAAGCAATAAGTCTAACAAATGAATTTACACGAGTATCAAGCAAAAAATCTATTAAGGAATTACGGCATATCAACACCAAATGGTCATGTTGCTGAAACTTTAAATGAAGTTAAAAATATAGCAAATAATTTCAAAAATGAAATTGTTGTGAAGGCTCAAATTCATGCAGGTGGCCGCGGAAAGTCAGGCGGCGTTAAATTATTAAAAAATAAAGAAGAAGCAGTACAGTTCGCAACAAAATTACTGGGTAAAAATTTAGTAACTTACCAAAATAGACCAAACGGACAACCCGTCCATAAAATTTTATTTGAAGAAACAGAAAGTATCCAATCGGAACTTTACTTTTCAATTCTTATAGATCGTGAAAAAGAAAAAATTTGTCTTGTAGTGTCCAGTGCAGGTGGTATGGAAATTGAAGAGATAGGGAAAAATAGCCCTGAACTCATTCTTAAAGAATTTTGTAATCCTATAACGGGTTTAATGGATTACCAAGTCAGAGAGTTAGCCAATGCACTTCAGTTTGATTCAGTTTTAGCCGGTCGATTTAATCAATTTGCCAAAGCTGCCTATAAAGTATTTACAGAAAATAATCTATCATTATTAGAAATAAACCCACTGGTAATTAACCATAATAATGAATTCATAGCACTTGACTGCAAAATAAGCATTGATGATAACGCCCTATTCAAACAAAAAAAATTATCAGAACTAAGAGACTGGTCTCAGGATGACTCGAAAGAGGCGGAAGCGCATCACTCTGGTTTAAATTACATTACCTTGGATGGTAACATTGGTTGTATGGTTAACGGCGCAGGACTTGCAATGGCTACTATGGATTTAATAAAATTTTGTGGCGGTAGTCCCGCTAATTTTCTGGATGTTGGAGGGGGCGCTTCCACGGAAACAGTTTCAAAGGCATTTCAAATTTTATTGTCTGACCAAAATGTTAAGGTTGTTCTAGTGAATATTTTTGGAGGTATTATGCGCTGCGATATCATTGCACAAGGAATTATTAATGCTGCTAAAGATATCGGCATTTCAATTCCCGTAGTTGTTAGGTTGGAAGGGACAAATGTAGACTCAGGGAAAAAACTGTTAAACGAAAGCAAATTAAATATAACTACAGCTGATGATTTAACATCTGCGGCTGAAATAGCGGTAAGTTTTGCAAAGGATTAGGTTATGTCGGTTCTAATAAATAAAGAAACAAAATTAATTTGCCAAGGATTTACAGGAAAACAAGGGACTTTTCACTCGGAACAATGTAAAGAGTATGGTACAAATTTGGTCGGAGGAGTTACCCCTGGAAAAGGTGGATCAAAACATCTTGAGCTTCCAGTATTTAATACTGTTAGAGAAGCGGTCAATCAAACAAAAGCGAATGCAACAATGATTTATGTCCCCCCTGCTTATGCAGCTGATTCAATAATTGAGGCCAGTGAAGCAGGAATTGAAATTATTGTTTGCATAACTGAAGGGATTCCGACTTTTGACATGCTCAAAGTAAAATCAATTATAAACTCCAATCGATCGATCTTAATTGGACCGAACTGTCCTGGAATTATCACACCTGGTGAATGCAAGATAGGTATTATGCCTGGAAGCATTCATCTTCCCGGTAAAATTGGGATTGTATCAAGATCCGGAACTTTAACTTATGAAGCGGTTAATCAGACAACCCAAAACAAATTAGGACAAACAACATGTATTGGAATTGGAGGTGATCCAATTAAAGGTCTCAACTTTATCGAGTGTTTAGAATTTTTTGAAAACGACCCAGAAACAAAGGGCATTATTCTAGTTGGAGAGATTGGTGGAAGTGATGAAGAAGAGGCGGCAGAATTTATTAAATCGAACGTTACAAAACCTGTTGCTGGCTACATTGCCGGTGTCAGCGCCCCAGAGGGGAAAAGAATGGGTCATGCAGGCGCAATAATCTCTAGGTCCAGTGGTAAGGCGATTGATAAGATTAAAGCATTAGAACAGTCTGGAGTGATTATTTCAGAAACACCATCAAATATTGGTCAATCAATGATCACAGCCCTAAATAATGCATAAAATATTAATCTTAATTTTTATACTAATTAGCCCCATAGTATGTAAATCAGAAGACGTAAACTACCTTCTAACGTCTGCAGCTAAAGGGGATATTGAAACAGTCAATGCAATAATACAAAGTGGAGCGGATATTAATGTAATTGATCAAAATAGTCTCAATGCATTGATGTATGCAGCCAGAAAAAATGAATTCAAGATTGTTGAAACACTTATTAAAAATAATATTAAGGTAAACCACAAAGACAATTCAGGATGGACTGCACTGATGTATGCAGCCAAAAAAAATTATGTTGAAACTGCTAAATTACTTTTAAATAATAAAGCAGATCCCAAAATTACGGATCCAGATGGATGGTCTGCTTTTGGTTTGGCAGCTTCTGGAGGTCATGCTGAAACAATTAATTTATTGATTAATTATGGAATAGATCCTAATAATCGAAATAATAGCGGCCAAACTGTCTTGATGATAGCTGCAAAAAAAGGTAGCCTTCCTGTAATCAAGAGCCTTGTAGATAATAAGGCTGATATCTCTCTCAAAGATCCCAACGGAAAGACTGCTTTAATGATTGCGGCCTCTTATGGAAATTTAGATGTCGTTAAATTTTTACTAAATAGAGGTGCAAACGTAGATGAAAAAGATAAATCTAGGTGGTCAGCATTGACATGGGCTGTAGAAAAAGACCACACAGAGATTGCTGAAGCTCTTATCAAGAAAGGATCAAGCGTCAATCAAACCGATGACCAAGACACCCCACTTCTTCATTACGCTGTATTAAATAATAATCTTGCAATTGTCGACTTGTTGATCTCCAACAATGTGAATTTAAAAGCAAAAGATAAATATGGTCTAACAGCGTATGTGTACGCGCTAAAAGAAAAAAATAAAGCAATAGCCGAACTTATTAAAGTAAATGGTGGCTCATATTAATGAGAATATGCATACTACAATCTAATCCAGAAATGGGGAATTTAAAAAAAAATTTTAATTGGATATCAAATAAAGTTATAGCCACTGATGCAGATTTATTTATAGCGCCTGAAATGGCGTTAATTGGTTACCCCCCAGATGATCTCATTGATCAAAGAAAATTTATTAAAGATCAAATCGACTTGTTAAATAAACTACAAAAGTATATCGGTAATAAAATAATAATAATAGGCGGGGTAAGCTTCAATAATAATTCTTTAAGAAATAGTGCTTTTATAATTTCAAGAGATCGTATTTTAGTTCAAGATAAAATCTCCCTTCCAAGTTACGGGGTCTTTGATGAAAAAAGATTTTTTGAGTCTGGTGAATCTACTCAGACTTTTAAAATAATGAATAAAAAATTCTGTATTCTAATTTGCGAAGATTTCTGGGATCAATCTTTAGANGCTCATTACTCTAAAAAAGAATTTGACTACCTGGTGATAATTAATGCCTCCCCTTTTGAGCTAAATAAAGATGAATCAAGAATTAATCGGGCGCAAGAAATTAATAAATTCCTTAAAACAAATATAATTTATGTAAATATGGTTGGAGGCCAGGATGATCTGGTATTTGATGGAGGATCTTTTTTGATTGATAAAAATAATTATTTAATCGGCCAATTGCCTTTTTTCAAAGCTGTTTCAAAAACTTTTATTTTTAATAAGCACCTAGAATACGAACGGAAATTAACAAAAAATCCAGAAGAAATAATCCTTAAAGCTTTAGTAGCAGGGACTCAAGATTATTTAAAGAA
>JGI26086J50260_1000561_pt1 | contig 23197 bp, 25 predicted proteins | sample SaaInl3SG_22_DNA_FD_50260 | JGI IMG/M metagenome (IMG submission 50260)
AGGTCAAACTGCGCAACCTGGTGCGTTTCCTAGAGGACGGCGATAAGGCCAAGGTAACCATTCGGTTCCGCGGTCGCGAAATGGCCCACCAAGAACTCGGCATGCAAATGCTCGAGCGATTGGAAAAGGACCTCGAAGAGTATGGTTTAGTCGAAGCGCGCCCGAAGTTAGAGGGCCGTCAGATGATCATGGTCTTCGCGCCGAAAAAGAAATAAGAGCGAGAGCTCTAATGCGGAGTAAAAAGGAACCATGCCAAAACTGAAAAGTAACTCAGGCGCGTTAAAGCGCTTTAAGCAGACTGCCAAGGGCTTCAAGCACAAGCAGTCTTTCCGTAGCCACATTCTGACTAAGAAGACGACCAAGCGTAAGCGTCATTTGCGCGGTACGTTGATGGTAGCAGCCTCTGATATCAAGCTGATCCATCGGATGCTTCCAGGAACACGGTAAAAGGAGAGACCCATGCCAAGAGTCAAGCGCGGTGTAACCGCACGTGCCAGTCACAAAAAGATCCTGAAGCAGGCGAAAGGCTACTACGGTGCCCGTTCGCGCGTCTTCCGTGTCGCTAAACAAGCTGTTATCAAGGCCGGTCAGTATGCCTATCGCGACCGTCGCCAAAGAAAGCGCCAATTTCGTGCGTTGTGGATCGCTCGGATTAACGCTGGAGCCCGTGAGTGCGGCTTGAGCTACAGCCGGTTCATTAACGGGCTGAAAAAGGCCAACATTGAGATGGACCGTCGCGTGCTTGCTGACTTGGCAATGCACGAGAAGGTGGCTTTTGCTGCGCTTGCAGAGCAAGCCAAGCAGGCCCTGAACCAAGCGCAAGCTTAATCTCAATCCTTCAGCGTGTCTGAAGGAAAGGCCGCCTGGACATTCTCCTCGCGGCCTTTTTTTATCAATTGGACCTCAGATGAACGAATTACAATCGATTCAAGACGCAGCCTTGGCCCAAATCGAAAGTGCGGAGTCACTCCAAGCACTTGATGAGGTGCGGGTGCACTATTTAGGCAAGAAAGGCTCCATCAGTGCGCAGATGAAGACGCTCGGGCAACTGTCTGCGGAAGAGCGTCCCGCCGCGGGTGCACGTATCAACGTGGTTCGCGATGCGGTTACGGCTGCATTGGATGCAAAGAAGCAGGCTCTTGAAGGAGCCGCTGAGGAAGCCAGTCTGGCGCGTGAGGCGATTGACGTCACCCGGCCTGGGCGCCCACACCATGTGGCTGGGCTTCACCCGGTAACACGCACTTTGCATCGGTTGAATAGCTTGTTCGCCTCGCTTGGTTACGAGGTCGCAACAGGACCTGAAATTGAGGATGACTGGCACAACTTTGAGGCCTTAAATATCCCATCGCACCATCCGGCGCGCGCGATGCATGACACCTTTTATTTTGATGATGGACGGGTGCTGCGAACTCACACCTCACCTGTGCAAATTCGCACCATGTTGCAGCAAGAGCCTCCGATTCGAATTGTTGCACCTGGACGCGTCTACCGCTGCGANCATGACCTGACGCACACCCCAATGTTCCACCAGATTGAGGGACTCGTGGTGGACCGCGATATCAGCTTTGCGGATTTGAAAGGGACGATCGTGACGTTTTTGAACCGGTTCTTTGAGGCCGATCTGGATGTGCGGTTCCGACCCAGCTATTTCCCGTTTACAGAGCCTTCTGCGGAAGTCGATGTGCAGTGCGTGATGTGTGAAGGTGCCGGATGTCGGGTGTGCAAAAANACCGGCTGGCTCGAAGTGATGGGCTGCGGCATGGTGCATCCTAAAGTGTTTGAGCAGACNGGCATCGATACTTCGGTGTACACCGGTTTTGCATTTGGCATGGGAATCGAGCGCTTGGCGATGTTGCGCTATGGCGTCGGTGATCTCAGATTGTTCTTTGAGAACGACCTGCAATTTTTGAATCAATTCCACGGATAAGCATGAAAGCAAGTGTCTATTGGCTGAAAAGCCTGTGCCCGACCGAGATTGCGGTTGACGAAATGATCAGCCGACTGACCATGGCAGGCTTGGAGGTCGATGCTGTTGANCCGGCATCGCATGCGTTTGCTCAGGTCGTTGTCGGCGAGATCCTGTCAGTGACGCCTCATCCNGATGCCGATAAATTGAATGTATGCGAGGTATCGGATGGCACCAATCGCTTGCAGATTGTGTGCGGTGCATCGAATGTGCGCGTTGGATTGAAGGCACCTTTAGCGCAGGTTGGTGGACAAATTGGNGCTGATTTATCGATTCAGCAAGCGAAGCTACGCGGTGTTATGTCGCAAGGTATGCTCTGCGGCGCCGACGAACTGGGGTTGTCTGATGAGCGTGATGGCCTGATGGAATTGCCTAAGGACGCCCCTGTTGGCATGTGCTTTAAGGAGTATCTGAGTCTTCCTGATCAAGTGGTCGAAGTAGATTTAACTCCGAATCGGGGAGATTGTCTGTCTGTTACTGGGTTGGCGCGGGAGCTGTCGGTGTTAACTGAGACAGCTTGGCAGCCGGTCGCCTGCAGTGCTGTTGCACCCACCTGTGATGAGCGCTTTCCAGTGCACTTGTCTGCCCCGAATGCGTGCCCGGTTTACGTGGGTCGAGTCATTCGTGGAGTGGATATTACCCAACCAACTCCGATTTGGATGGTGGAACGGCTGCGTCGCTCCGGGATTCGGTCGATCGATGCCGTCGTCGACATCACCAACTATGTGATGCTCGAGCTAGGTCAGCCAATGCATGCGTTTGACTTGGCCGTTTTACAGGGAGGGATTGATGTGCGCTTCGCGCGCGCTGACGAGACTTTGACCTTGCTGGATGGTAAAGAACTCACGCTGACCGAGGATGTTCTGGTCATCGCGGACCAAGTCAAACCACTTGCTCTCGCCGGTATCATGGGGGGTGAACATTCTGGAATCTCGGCGACCACGTGCGATGTATTTTTGGAAAGTGCATTTTTTGATCCAGTCGTGATTGCTGGCAAAGCACGTCGTTATGGGCTGCACACCGATGCGTCGGCGCGATTCGAGCGCGGTGTGGACTGGCAACTGGCTGAGCGTGCGTGCGAGCGCGCAACTGCTCTGATGGTTGAGATTTGCGGTGGGCAGCCAGGTCCCACCGTGAACACGACTGAGACCAGTCACTTGCCCCAGATTGCCGCTATTCATCTCACTGATACGCGGATCCTGCAGCAACTTCGTGTTGCGATTGAACCCCAGCGTGTGGTGGCGATTTTGTCCTCACTGGGATGTGAGGTCACACGTGAGGCTGACGCTTACCGTGTGCTGGCCCCGAGTTGGCGCTTTGATTTGGCCATCGAGCAGGATCTGATCGAGGAGTTGGCTCGGATTTATGGTTACAACAATTTGCCGGTCTCTTTGCCCGCGCAAGCATTGTCGATGGCTTCAATCCCCGAAACTAAAACGCCCCTGCATCGTTTGAAATCGTATTTGGTTGATCAAGACGTCCAAGAGGCCATCACTTACAGTTTCGTTGATCCATCCACTCAGGCCATTCTGGGTGATGGTGTGGCCGGTATACGCTTGGCAAATCCGATTGCGTCCAGCATGGCAGAAATGCGTCGCTCATTGATTCCAGGTTTGGTTGAGGCGGTGCGTCACAACGTCAACCGACAAGCCACTCGGGTAAGACTGTTTGAAACCGGACAGTGCTTTGTAGGATCGAGAGCGGGTCTGGATCAATCGGAACGCTTGGGTCTGGCGCTTTATGGTTTGGCGGATCCTGTGCATTTCAGCGAGGCACGTGGCGTGGATTTCTACGATCTGAAAGGGATCATTGAGGGCTTGGCCAGTGTAAACGGTGGTGGGGTACTCACATGGCAACCCGGAACCCATCCAGCTCTGGCACCAGGACAAACGGCAGAGGTGTATTGTAATGGCGAGCAGATCGGTATCGTTGGCCGACTGCACCCACGTTTGGCTCGTACACTCGATTTGCCAAAGCCATTGTATCTCGCAGATTTGCTGCTTGAACCAATTTTAATGGGGCAAGTTACTGCTTTTAAAGCGATTTCAAGGTACCCTCGGGTCAATCGAGACCTTGCAATCGTGGTGGACGAGTCCATTCAGTGGAAACAAGTGGTCGACACGGTGTCGTCCGTTGCTGATCCTCGGATCCGCGATGTGCAATTGTTTGATGTGTATCACGGCCCAGGAATCGCTTCGGGGAAACAGAGTCTGGCGTTGAGCTTAAGCCTGCAGGACCAGAATTCCACGATGGATGAAGTCCACATCCAAGCGCTGGTAGACCAGGTGATTGAGGCGCTTCAGACCCAGATTAACGCAGAATTAAGAGGATAAGAGTTTGGCAGCATTGACCAAAGCAGACCTGTCGGAACACCTGAATGAGGTCGTGGGCTTGAATAAGCGGGAAGCCAAAGAATTGGTGGAACTTTTGTTTGAAGAGCTCCGTGAGTCACTCATTGATGGTGAGCCTGTGCGTTTGTCAGGATTCGGAAATTTCGAGTTACGCGACAAAAGTGAGCGACCAGGACGGAATCCGAAAACGGGTGAAGAAGTTCCTGTGAGTGCGCGACGTGTTGTGACCTTTCGCGCGGGACAGAAATTACGCTCGCAAGTGGAGCGTTACCATCCTGTGGATGATCTATGATTTCTGCTGACCTGTTCGACGATGATCTCCCGCAGATCCCAGATCGGGTCTATTTCACCATTGGTGAAGCCAGCCGGTTGTGTGGTGTCAAACCCCACGTTCTCAGGTATTGGGAACAGGAGTTTGATCAGCTTGAGCCAGACAAGCGTCGCGGCAACCGTCGTTACTACCGCTATCAAGATCTGATCATGATTCGCCGAATCCGGGCGCTAGTGCATCAGCAAGGGTTTACCTTATCCGGTGCCAAGCAGCGGATTGACGATGAAGACGTCAATCGCCAAGAGGCCAGTCAAGACGATTCGAAAGGTATGGCGTTACGCGAAGTGATTCGTGAACTCGAACAGGTTCGGCGGTTGCTGTCTGATTAGTTCGCTGTATACTTTGCGCCTCTCGGGGCGTGGCGCAGTCTGGTAGCGCACTTGCATGGGGTGCAAGGGGTCGTAGGTTCAAATCCTGCCGTCCCGACCAAGTCGGATTTCTCGAAGACTACTGATGATGCCATCTCGGCTTGAACTAAAAATTCCACCTCCACTCGTGCTGCTGACTAGTGCCGGTTTGCACACATTCCTCGTCAGTTGGTTTCCGGCTATCGGCATAGAAACGCCGCTGATTCTAAGTTTCGCCTGTGTTTTGCTGGCCTTATTCTTTGGATTCTCAGGTGTTTTTTTGTGTTGGCGAAAAAAAACCACGATCCATCCATGGGATCCTACAGATACCACAGCGCTGGTCACCGACGGGGTGTTTGCTGTGAGCCGGAATCCGATGTATTTCGGCTTGCTCTTGCTGCTGTCTGGATGGGTTTTGCAGCCGCTGCACCCGGCGAGTTTATTGGCCTTGATGATTTTTTTCTTGTATATCAATCGATTTCAAATTGCTCCTGAAGAGCGCATTTTGGCAGCCAAATTTGGTGATCACTACAGTGCGTATTGTGATCGAGTTAGGCGCTGGATCTGAGGAAATTGTCAGACAGCTCTTCTGAATTCATTGGTTTGGCATCACTTCGTCGTTGACATTGCGCGAGAACCTGCGACTCTGTTGGGGTCCGAGTGCTTAGCATGTGTCCGCGTAACAGCAACACTGACTGGCATATTGAGTAGAAAGTGCAGATTTTCGGACGTCTGCGCAGTTGCTGAGGAATACACATGCAAACTGGTAAAGTGAAATGGTTTAACGAAACCAAAGGTTTTGGCTTCATCGTTCCTGATGAAGGTGGTGATGATGCTTTTGTTCACATCTCTGCTGTCAAAGAAAACGGTCTGGATCGTCTAGAAGACAATCAGCGCGTTGAGTTTGAATTGGCCTCTGGCCGAAACGGCAAAGTCGCTGTGAGTAAGCTGAAAGTTCTCGACTAATCATCAGATTAATTGAGACTTAGGAAACGGGTACTTAGGTACCCGTTTTTTTATGGGTCTCTTGTAATGTATCGGCGCCTTGCCTGACATCCAGGGGTCTGGTTTCGCCAACAGATGGAAGCCAAATTGCATCCTCCGTGTAGCCAGTCTCACAGGCGGCAGCCATAAAACGCCGAGCAGGCTCAAAGGCCTCTTCTTCTGACAGTTCTATTGTTCCCCAGTGCATGCCAAGAATCGCTTTTGCCCGCAAGGCCAATGCCATTTCTACAGCTTCTTCAGGGCAGGCATGCACTGAGCGTAAGAGTTTACGCGGTGCATAGGCACCGATGCCGAGTAACGCCAAGTCTACAGGCCCGTAGCGATGCCCTGTTTGGCGAAAAACGGGTCCCATTGCGGAGTCACCACCGAAGTAGATCTTAAACCCGTCACAGTGAAACAAATAGCCAGCCCAGAGTGAGCGGTTGGAATCAAAGAGGCCTCGCCGAGAGTGATGAATCGCTGGAACCGCGGTGACTTCGACAGATCCAGCGTGGGTGCTGTGATGCCATCCCAATTCAGTCACTTGTTGGAATCCGCGTTGTAAAAACCAGTGGCCGAGCCCGGTGGGGCAAATGACTTGAACCGTCGCCTTGTTCGGTAGGTACCGTAACGTATGCCAACACAGGTGGTCATAGTGGTTGTGCGAGATCACTAGTGTGTCGATGTGGCCCAGATCCAAGATACTCAGCGGTGCTTTAATGAAACGCCTAGGACCCGCGAAGCTTACCGGGCTTGCGCGGTCTGCGAGGAATGGATCAATGACGATTCGACGTCCATCCAATGTCAGTACGAATCCCGCGTGCCCAAGCCAAGTGATGGCGTATGCTCCGCAAGTGTTGAGCTGTTGTTTCGCCAATATACTGGGTACCACATGCTCAGTTGGCCACGTTTTGGGCATTGGACGAAATGCTTGCCGTACGATGTAGCTCACAAGATCCCGAACTGATCCAGTGGAGACTGGGCTACCCGGTGGGTTGTGAAAGCGCCGCCCCGAGCTCGCTGGTGACTGGAATGTGACCGATGACTCTGGGTGAGTAGGGAAAACGACCGGTTCAATTGACACAGGCAAACCTCCAGATTTTCCTCGAGTCTACTGGTCGTTTGTGACGGTATTATTGGTGATCTTCGGTCATCGAATTGTCATGAAATCGTCATTTACGATGCTGCCATATCAGATGCTCCGCTGTGGCGTCGAGCTCCCCTTGGAATCGATACGCACAAAGCGCACCGTCTGCCAGAGCGATACTGTAGTCGAGACAAACAGCTCGAGGATGCTGAATTCTTGGCTGACCGCGCATCCAGTAATGGCCGAAAAAACACAGAGTCCCCNGATAGTCAGGTGACCGTTCGGGCATGTTGAGATCGGGAATGGTGTCTCGTTGCGCTTCATCGATGACAGCCGCTTGGCGGAATGTGGTTTGTCCAGGAGTCCACCAGTTGACACGGATCCGTCGGCGCCTGATGCCATAGTAATCGGTGAACGCGACCTGATCAGGAAGTGTCGCTTCCATGCCATTGAGCAAGACTTCGCGCGCAAGCCATGGCTCCGATCCAGGCGTCCCGGTCTCGGTAAAAAAGGCGGTACTGAGAGGGCGATTGCTGGCATCAATCAGAGGTGCTAAGACGGCTTGCGATGGGGGATGCCAGCAGGCATGTACGGCTCGTGCNCCGGCCGTTTCATACCATATGGGCAAGCGCCTGAACCAATTCAGAGTCTCTTGGTATCCCGCAGTGTCGTTTGCGTACGCTTCGAGAAACGCTTCATGTTGGCGGATGTGATTGTCGCTATGACTGCGTACGAACTGTCCCGGAGAATCGGGTCGCTCTGTGACAAAGCCGACCGCATTGAATTCATGGTTGCCGGCGAGACACACCGCAAGACCCGCNTCACACAATTCGCGNACTACATCCACGGTCTGTCGCTGTTGTGGTCCTCGATCGATGAGATCACCCAAAAACACAAGACGTGAGTTTGNGTGGACCCATTGCCGATTTTTTCGATGATACCCAAGCGTCGCCAAGAGCTTTTCTAGCGCCGTGGCGTGTCCGTGTATATCGCCGATAAAGTCAATTGCCATCGATAGGCCTCATGCCGATAAGGGTCCCGTGAGATCAGTTATTGGATGATGGGTGTCGGCTGTAACATTCCGCCGTAGTAAGCACCGACTGCAACCAGCATGAATCCGATTAAAAACAACCCNCCGAGCATACGCAATGCNGCGAAGCGGTTGTCCTGTTTTATCAATCTTGGCTTAATCAGAGCGATCGGNACGCCCAGGATAGCGAGAACGCACACAATGTTGCCGAGACCGTGTATTAATTCAAACATCGTTTAGTCCGATTGTGAGTGGTGCTTGGGTCGGGTGAATAATCCAACAATGAGTGCCACCATGGCGAGGCCTGCAAGCGCGATAGCAACGAGTTGCCATAGAGGCCAGGTTTTCAGGTCTTCAGGCAGAAGGTCTGAGACGGCGTTCGCGGCTGTGGATCCATTGGCTTCCTTTGGCTCTTGAGAATCCGTCGGAGTACTAATAATTGACGAGCCCACAGCGCCGACACCCTGTGCTGTGTTGTTAGCAATCTCCAGCGCCGGGGCGGTTTCTAGGACTTCGAACATACGCTGAATTTGGCGGCTATGGGTTGCATCAAAGCTTTGCAAAGTTAATAAAGTCCGTCCCGGCGTTGGGCTGTCGATTTGGGTCTGCAATGTCGACCCCGTCACACGAACAGGATCTGCTTGTGCACCAAATGCGAGGCGGTACTCGCGCGTTGGATCGGGTCGAGTGCCCTCGGGTCCGATCACCTCAGCTCTCAGCCCGAGTGACTGGTTGGCCACCATGGTTGGCGGCAAGTCGATCAGATCAAGTATTACTGGACTGTCGATCAAGATGCGGTCAGTCGCACCCAGCGGTGATTGTAATTTGTAGGTTCCAGGCTTCGGTTGATTCCAGATCATGGCTTCATACCCACGGCCCTGATACCAGCTGATTCCAGGCAGAGTGGTGCCCCGTTGAATCTCATCATCTGCGCCACGAAGTGCAATCGGTGAACTTGTGTCTAGCCGAATAAAGCGNAGTTGCAAAATGTCAGCATCCACAACGATCGCACCGTCTCTCACNGGCAGTTGCTGTGAGCGAAGCGCCAACTCCAATGCATCAAGCATCACTGGGATCAGATCGCCGGGTTGATCAATGAGCGTAAACAGACCATTGGTCTGAAGTGCGATTTGTCGCAATAACGGCAGATCGGCCTCATCGGATAACGCAATAGTNTGGATCCTGCAGCGTCGTGTTTGCGCTGCCGGTGTGACGGTTTTGAGAATCCGATCACGTGAAGCTTGTGATGCATCCTTGCCACCTTGTACATCCACAATCCCATCTGTAATCAGGATCACGTGACAGGCCGCATCTTGGGTCTCTCCAGCCTCAATTCCGGCCCGCAGCGCGCTCTCGATGTGAGTGAAGCGGTCAGTCGAGCCGATGGATGATTCGATTGGTGCACCAAGGCTGTCCCAGCGCGAACTGACCGGACCGTAGGGAACTAAGGGCCGGACATCTGAGCCAAAAAGCCAAATTCCACCGCGCGAGTTATCGGGAAGCAACGCGGCGAGAAGCGCAGTTGCAGGCCCGCGAACGGCTTTTGGATCGGCTTGCTTCATCGATCCAGAGACATCAACCAATACCCGCACATCCGCCGGCTCTGCGAAGGATGAGCCGGAGAAAGTCAAACCCAGCAACAAAACTACGCTAGANACGTAAGTCGGCATGGTCCTTAAAATAGGTAAGCGCATCGGGATTTGCCAAAGCCTCCGTGTTATTCACTTGCTCGCCGTGAACAACCTGTTTCACTGCGAGTTCAACAATCTTACCACTGACCGTCCGCGGAAGATCAGGAACTTGCGCGATAATGTCGGGAACATGTCTTGGCGTGGTGTTGTCCCGGATCTGCTGTTTGATACGTTGTTTCAGGCCCAGATCCAGTGTTGCTCCGTTTATCAGCACAACAAATAACACCACGCGTTCATCGTCACCTTGCCGCTGACCGATGGCCAACGACTCNAGGACTTCCGGGATACTTTCTACCTGCCTGTAGATCTCCGCAGTGCCAATGCGTACACCGCCTGGATTCAGGGTGGCATCAGCTCGGCCATAGATCAAAAATCCGTCGTTTTCGCTGTGTTCAGCAAAATCACCGTGTGCCCACATACCTGGAAAGCGTTCGAAGTAGGCAGCTCGGTATTTCTCGCCTGTGGTATCCCCGAAAAATGACAATGGCATCACTGGGAACGGTAATCGACATACCAATTCCCCTTTTTCACCGACCACCGATTCGCCCTCCGCATTCACAACGTCCACCGCGAGGCCCAGCCCGGCACATTGCAGCTCACCGCGATAGACTGGACGAATTGGGCACGCTAAACAGAAGCAAGATACGATGTCCGTACCCCCTGAAATCGAACCCAGTAGCAGGTCGGATTTGATGTGGTTGTACACAAAATCAAATGATTCGTGTGCCAAAGGCGATCCGGTAGATAACACCGCTTTTAGGCTAGTCAATCGGTGCTGTTTACCGGGGTAATACTGGTGCTTATCCAAAGCTGCAATGTACTTTGCAGAGGTGCCAAACACATGCCAGTCATCTTCCTCGCAAAGTGCCCATAACGTTTTGGCACCGCGCGCGAAGGGAGATCCATCGAAGGTCACTACGGTGGCCTGCGAGGCGAGAGAGGCCATTAACCAGTTCCACATCATCCAACCGCAGGTGGTGAAGTAAAACACGCGATCTCCGGGTTTGACGTCAACATGGTAGCGGTGTTCTTTCACCAGCTGGATGAGAGCACCCCCATGGCCATGTACGATGCATTTTGGCACGCCGGTTGTGCCAGAGCTGTACAGAATGAATGCGGGATGGTTAAACGCTGTGGTGGTGAATTGCAGAGTGTGTTCACCAGATACCGCCTCATCCCAGGGAACGACCAGACATCCAGAACGATCGAGTGGGTCAGCTGCGGCCGAATCGGTGCCAAATGGGATGCATGCGGTGATCGACGGGATACTGGAAAGCAGTTGATTCACTCGCTCAGTCAAGCTGATGTCTTTTTTGTTGTAGCGCGTGTGGACGGTGCATATCAGTACCTTTGGTTTGGTTTGACCAAATCGATCAACCACACCTTGGACCCCAAAATCAGGAGAGCAACTGGTCCATATCGCACCGAGTGAGAGCGTCGCCAGCGCACCAATAATGGCTTCAGGTCCATGACTGACAAAGCCCGCGACGACATCCTCCGGTTGCACACCCAGTGCCATCAGTCTTTGACGCAGGTTGGCTACTTGTGTGCGCAATTGCCCCCAGGTAATCGTCTGGCGATGCCCTGATTCTTGGTGTGCAATCACGGCGATGCTGTCATCAGACTGGTCGTGAGCTAGACAATTTTCTGCAAAGTTCAGCGTACTGTCAGGGAAAAAGCGTGCGCCCGGCATCTCACGCTTGTTGATTAATGTAGGCCCATGACGGTGGCCGATGAGTTTGGCGTGATCCCAGACGGCCTCCCAGAACAACTCAGGTTCGCAAATACTGAAGCGGTGCAACCCAGTGTAATCATGCAGTGATCGACCGTGTCGTGCATTGATGAATGCCATCAAATCGGTGATTTGCGCGCGCCCCATGGTATTCGCTGATGGGGTCCACAGCGGTGTGTTGTCGAGTGAGAGGGTTCCTGTGTCCATGGAAAAATCCTAACAGAGATGTGAGCGGAGTCTACGACTATCGCGTTCTCACGACGCCTTGCCTTTTGCTGCGGTGCAACGTACCGTATATTTATTGCAATGCAACATTTTCAGGGGAAAATCCAAATGTTTGATCAAATTTTGAAACAAAATGAAGAAATGATGAAAACCATGCAGTCGATGATGGGATTGGATGCGCTTCAAAAAGCGACCAAGCCGATGACTGATTTACTCGAGATGCAACGGGCGATGTTTGAATCGTTGACTGAGCAGCAGACGCAGCTGACTACTGAATTGATGACGGATTATCTGGAAGAAGCCCGTCAAATGTGCCAATGCGAGTCTGTTCCTCAGGTCATGGAGATTCACAAAAAGTTTCTGACTCGGTACCAAGAAAAAATGGCGGAATTGGCGAAGAAGCAAGCCGCTTCGATGACGCAATTAAGCGAAGAAGCGCTCAATGTCATGAAAAAGAACACGAAGGATTTGGCGAGCACCCTGAATAAGTAATCGCCCAATGCAAAAAGCCCCGGGGGAACGGATTCCCTCGGGGCTTTTTTATGCCTGAATACCCTAAATCCGGATTCGTACGTAGTCACCGGGAGCCGGTGCAATCACCTCATACTCAGGGTGTCCTACGGTGCGCGCNGGAACCTGNTTGCTGTCTTGNGCATCAAGCCAGGCATGCCAGTGATTCCACCACGACCCTGGATTATTGGTTGCAGTCTCCAGCCAATGCTCTGCACCTTGGCCTGTTTCGCCGCCAGTCCAGAAGTTCCGCTTATTTTTCGCAGGCGGATTGATGACACCCGCAATGTGACCTGAACCGCCCAAAACGAACTCAATAGGTCCACCTAACAGTTCGGTGCCGAGGAATGTGGTCTTCCAGGGTGCGATGTGATCTTCAATGGCGGATAAAAAGTACGACGGTGTCTTGATCTTCTCAAGTTCGATCGCCTTGCCACAGCAGGTGAAGCCGCCGGACTTGACCAGGTTGTTGTTGACGTACATCTCACGGATGTAGGTGTTGTACATCTTTGCAGGCAGGTTCGTCGGATCTGAATTCCAATACAAAATATCAAATGGCGGTGGGGTTTTACCTTTCAGATAGTTGTTTACGACGTAGGACCAAATGAGGTCATTGGAGCGCAACATGTTGAAGCCAAGAGCCAGGCTCTTACCTGACATCATGCCGTCTTTTTCGACCTGCTTGGCACGCAGATCGACTTCATCGCTGTTAAGGAAAACNCTCAACTGTCCTGGATCTGAGAAATCGAGCAGGGTGGTGAGGTAAGTGCTCGAGGCAATGCTGCTATCACGCCGTTTTTGCATTACACCGAGCGCAGATGCAAGGATGGTTCCGCCCACACACCAAGCCACTGCATTGAGTTTCTTCTCGCCACTGATCTCTTTAACGACCCGAGTGGCCTCAAGAATCCCATCCTCGACATAGTCATCCCAGCCGATGTCACGGTATTCAGCAGTGGGGTTGGCCCATGAAATCAAAAACACGGTGTTGCCTTGATCGACACAGTATTTGACGAACGAGTTTTCTGGCTGCAGATCGAGGATGTAAAACTTGTTGATGCACGGCGGTACGATCAACAGAGGCCGTTGATGCACAGTCTCTGTGGTCGGCGTGTATTGAATCAGTTCGAATAGGTGGTTGCGAAAGACCACGGATCCTTCGGTGACGCCGATGTTCTCACCCAAGACGAACGCTGATTCGTCAGTCATGGTGATACGTCCTTTGTCGAGGTCGGTTAGCATGTTTTGGAAACCGTCCATCAGACTCTGACCGTTGGTCTCCATGGCTTCTTTCAGCACATCAGGATTCAGCGTGGCGAAGTTGCTTGGGCTCATCGCATCGATAAAATATTGCGTGTAGAACTTCAGCTTTTCGCGATCTGCGCCATCGACTGGCAGTGCATCGGTCGATTTGCTGAGGACATCAGCGGTGAGCAGATACGACTGTTTGATGAAATCAAAAATGGGCAGTTTCGACCATTCCTCTGATTGGAAGCGTCGATCAGTTCCAGCGTCAGCGGTGTGTGATCCGCTCATCAAATTAGTCCACAGCTTGAATTGGTCTTGTTGATATTTGCTGATCATATCGAACCAACCTTGCGGATTAGTCCAGGGTTGCATCAGCAGTTGCGTCCACACATCGGTGAGATTTTTGACAATTTCGGCTGTGTCTTCTGAGCCCATCATGCCTTGCAACAGGCGCTTACTTTCTGCATTCAGTGATTCAACCAGTTGCTCTGGGGCTTTTTGCTGTTCTGTGCTCACGTCCATGTCCTCATGAAATAGTTTGCGCAGTTTATTGTGCGGCGCAATAAAATGCCAGCCATCCCGGTTTGGAGTGGCTGGGTTTTGTGCAGTTTCGATTAGAACATGTGTTGGCCGCCGTTGATGGCGACGTTGGATCCGGTGATGAAAGCCGCGCGCTCTGATGCCAAGAATGACACGGTATAGGCAATTTCTTCGGGTTTACCGAGCCGTCCGACAGGGATTGTTGCCGCAATTTTTTCCAAGATGTCGTCACCTATTGCGGCTACCATTGAGGTCATGATGTACCCAGGACTGACTGTATTCACCGTCACTCCTTTGGCAGCCACTTCCTGTGCCAAGGATTTTGTGAAGCCGTGCATCCCGGCTTTTGCAGCCGCATAGTTTGCCTGACCAAACTGCCCCTTTTGTCCATTCACAGAGCTGATGTTAATCACACGACCCCATTTTTCTTCGAGCATGCCGTTGATGACTAAGCGCGTCATATTAAAAACAGAACGCAGGTTGGCATTCATCACCTGGTCCCACTGCTCCAAAGTCATTTTCCGAAATGTGGAGTCACGTGTGATCCCGGCATTATTTACCAAGCAATGAACGGCTCCGTACTTGCTGACAATGCCCTCAACGCATTGTTTCGCTGATTCCGCATCCGAGACGTCTCCGAAGGCGACATCAATGTCAAAGCCTGCCTCACGCTGTTCGTCTTGCCATGCTTTTGCTTTGTCGTGGTTTCCTCCCGAGTTGTAACCTGCGACGACTGTGTAGCCGACAGATTGCAGTTCACGACAAATGGCTGTACCGATTCCACCGGTGCCTCCGGTTACTAATGCGACACGTTGAGACATTGAAAAACTCCGTTCTCTTTTTATAAAGGTATTATCATTAGCACGATTCCGAACGGCAGATGCAAGTATGACTGACCCAAAGTCGCCCACTCCATTAGTCGCAGGTGAGCCCGCTCAAACAGTGGATGCCTGTGGTTTGAAATGCCCCGAACCCGTGATGTTGTTGCGCAATGCACTCCGCAACGCGCCGGACCATGCGTTGATTCGTTTGTTGGCGACCGATCCTTCGACACTGCGTGATGTGCCGACGATGTGCAGATTCATGGGGCATCGCTTGGTGGAGACCCAAGAGCACGACGCACGTTACGAGTTTGTCGTTGCTGCGCGTGGCGCTAATTGACACTGTTGTAGGATCGTCTGCCATCCTTGAACGTGAGCCGCCCATCGCGCTCTGAGCGTCTCAAGTGCGCGTTCTTCAATCCGTAGCAGTTGCGACGGAGTGGCATCGCGTTGAATCGATTTGGAGGCGTCCCGTAGCGGCATCCAAAGTGAGTCGAGAGCATCCACCGATTGAAAAACATCGGCGATCTGAGGCTGGATGTTTGTCGCGAAGTAACCCTGGATAAACGAAGCAATCTGTCTGCCTTCGGTTGTGGGTTGTTTCATCGGGCAGAGTCGGTTGCCGTCAATCGCTTTTGTAAGGAGCGTGTTTGCGCTGACTAACCAAGCATCAGTTTGTCGTATCGCCTGGCTGAGGGTGGCATGGTGCCGAGTATTGCCCCAGTGTTTCAATGCTGTTTCCAACGTACTTTGTTGCTCACCGGTGGGTGCAGTCTGCCCCTCAATGGCTTGGAGCACGATTGGGGTAATGAGTCCGAAAGCGTCGCGATAGGCAGCAGTGCTGTCTCGTAGCCGAGCATAAGATGACGGTAGTAGGCTATTTAACTGTTGCGCCTCGTCACCTTCGAATAGCACGAGATAGGCGGCGTGTTCGACATCGATTGCTTTGCCGGTCATGGCTTCTTGAAACCAATCTTCATCACCGAACTGTTCGACACAGGAGGCAAGCCCATGACGAATACGCCATTCATAAATGAACCGCGTCGATGCAGCTTTCTGTCGTCCGAGTGCTGAGTTTCGTTCTGCAATCAACGGCACAAGACCACACTCACCAAGTGACAGCGCCTCAGTCAGCGCGATACGGGTCTCACTGAGCGCCACATTTGGCCGCAGGGCCGCGGTACGCTGTGTTACTGAAATTGGCAGTGGATCAAGATTTAAGATCGTTGCCACTCGTTTCAGTTCGGCCTCAGCGGGTCCGTAAACACTCTCCGGTTGTGCACATCCGGTGAGGATGAGAACTAGGACGATGATTAGATTGAGCCGGGTTGGCATGTGTTATTAACCCTTCAAGCGCGCGTTTTGCAGTGGGTGGCAGGTGCCTCTGAAACTCGGTGTATGCATTTTCAAATTTTTCAAGGAATCCACTGCTTGGCGGACGGCCTGAAAAATCATCGAGACTCGGCTCAAACGGAATGCCAATGGCCTCACAGAATAATCGCTCGAGTGCCTGCGGTCTTGCTTCTGCCGCTTCAAACGCCATCTGTTCAGTGGGTGTCCGACCGCAGGGGTAGTACCAGAAGCCGAAATCATCCAATTGCCGCCGTCTGTCCCCAGCCAGGCAATAGTGCGCCATCTCGTGCAATAGACTGCGAATGAAGTCTTCACGAAAAAAAAGCGTTGCAGAACGGTTGTCTTTCGGGGCTTGATAAAAAGGCTCGTCGGCTCCCCCCTGAATTTTAAGTTCTGGGAACAGGCGTTCAAACGTGCCGATCGTCGTGGCGAGAAGCGGTTCAGTGGACATTGCGGAATCATAACCAATGGCATGGCTTTGGATCACCTTAATTGTGTTGGCGTTAATCGGATCTTTGACCTGGATCTTGCCATCTCCCGCGGAGCGACTGCAGGGCCGACGTCGCGCCGAAGCGCTGACACTGGGTATGAAGGTTCGTATTTTCACGCTGGAGAACTGGGTCTCTGAGCGATTAGGGCAGGAGCAAATTACGCAATACTTGCTCGCGTGTGATGACAAGCCGAAGCCTTTTGCGGTTTGGCGCGTAATTGACAGGGAGGAACCCTGGGTGTCGTCGCCGAAGTCCGCCAGTTGGGAGGTTCTGCGGACCACACTTCATGGGGTGCTGGATGATTTCCCGCCGCAGATTTTGGGCGTTGGTGCAGAGGGTCGGATGGTATGGGTGGCGTGGAATGATGGCGGACCAGGTCCAGAGATACCTGAAATTCGTGCGCTATTGCAGCGTATTGCGTCGCTTCCGAATATGAATTGAGGGTGGTAATGCACAACACCCAAGCGCTATTTTGCGCTGAAAAACGAGAAAGCTGCTTGCATCGAAAGCCACTTTGCTTTTTCAATGCAGGCCTTGTTGATACGACACGAAACACAGATTAGAGGGTACATGGGTAAATCATTGGTCATTGTTGAGTCACCTGCGAAAGCCAAGACCATCAATAAATACTTGGGCTCCAATTACGTAGTGAAGTCCAGTATCGGTCACATCCGTGACCTGCCGACCTCCGGTTCAGGGACGGCTGAGAAGGCGCCTCGTGATTCGACGTTGAGCAAGGAAGAAAAGGCGAAACGGCAACTGGTGCGTCGGATGGGTGTGGATCCTGAACACCAATGGAAAGCGCATTACGATATCTTGCCCGGAAAGGAAAAGGTCGTAGCTGAGCTGAAGAAGCTCGCGAGCCAAGCCGACACAATTTATCTTGCGACCGATTTGGATCGTGAGGGAGAGGCCATTGCTTGGCATTTGCAAGAGACGATTGGCGGTGATCCTGCAAAATATCAGCGTGTGACTTTTTCCGAAATCACCAAGAGTGCGATTGAGGCTGCGTTCGCAAAGCCCTCGTTGGTCAATGTGGACCGTGTCAATGCGCAACAGGCGCGGCGCTTCCTCGATCGGGTTGTGGGCTACATGGTCTCCCCATTGTTGTGGGCCAAGATCGCACGGGGCCTTTCGGCAGGACGTGTGCAATCGGTTGCCGTGCGTTTGGTGGTGGAAAAAGAGCGTGCAATCCGGGCCTTTGTGCCGGAAGAATATTGGGAGCTTTATGCTGATCTAAGCCACCCTGGTGGAGAGGGCCGCTTCCAAGTCGTTGACTACGCTGGACGGGCATTCAAGCCAGTCAACGGAGCTGAAACAAAAGCAGCGACAGCAGTGTTGGAGCAGTCGAGTTTCCAAGTTGTCGAGCGCGAAAGTAAGCCCGGTAAGACACGCCCACCGGCACCGTTTATCACCTCGACGCTGCAACAGGCTGCCAGCCAACGCCTTGGATTTGGTGTGAAAAAGACGATGATGTTGGCGCAGCGTTTGTATGAGGCTGGACTCATCACCTACATGCGAACCGATTCGACCTTTATTTCCGGGCAAGCAATTGCGGCTGCGCGCGAGCTGATTGGCGAACAGTTTGATGCCCGCTACCTGCCTGAAACCCCGAACTTTTACGCTTCACGCGACAATGCGCAAGAAGCACACGAGGCCATCCGTCCGTCGGATGTGCGGAAAAAAGGTGCGGAGCTCAACAGCGTTGAACGTGATGCACAGCGGCTCTACGAGATGATTTGGCGTCAGTTCATGGCGTGTCAGATGACGCCGGCAGAGTATTTGACCACCACCGTGAAAGTGGATGCATCAGGTTATGGGTTGCGTGCACGAGGCAAGGTCACCACCTTTCCTGGTTATCAGGCCGTGTTGCCGCCAGGCGGTAAAGGCGATGATGCTGCAGAGTTGCCGGATGTTTCGGTCGGCGACGTACTCGGTTTGGCAGCCCTCGATCCACAACAGAAATTTACGTCGCCACCGGCCCGCTTCAATGAAGCGTCATTGGTCCGGGAGTTGGAAAAGCAAGGCATCGGTAGACCATCCACCTACGCCGCGATCATTTCCACTATTCAAGATCGTGGATACGTCGAGATGGAGAGTCGCCGGCTGTTTGCCACGAAGATGGGTGAAATCGTGACCGATCGGTTGACCGAGAACTTCAGTGATCTGATGAGTTATGACTTCACCGCCGGAATGGAAGATTCTCTTGATGATGTGGCTGAGGGACGCAAAGACTGGTTGTCGTTGTTGGATGAATTTTATCAAAGCTTCCGCCAAAAACTGGACTTGGCTGCAAGCCCCGATGGCATGCGTCCAAACAGCCCGACGGAAACTGAGATTCAGTGCCCAACGTGCCAACGCCCGATGATGATTCGAACGGCTACCACGGGTGTCTTTTTGGGATGTTCAGGCTATCAGCTGCCGCCAAAAGAACGTTGCAAGACCACCATCAATTTAACACCCGGGGATGAAGCAATCGCTGAGGGCGAGGATGCTGAAACGGTTGCACTCATGGAGAAACAGCGGTGTCCGATCTGTGAAACTGCAATGGACTCCTATTTGATTGACGAGCAACGAAAGTTACACGTTTGTGGCAACAATCCAGATTGCTCAGGACATGTGATAGAGCATGGTCAGTATAAGATCAAAGGGTATGAGGGCCCGTCGATTGAGTGCGACAAATGCAGCCATGAGATGCAATTGAAGACTGGGCGCTTCGGCAAGTTCTTCGGTTGCACTAACAGCGAATGTAAAAATACGCGGAAACTGTTGAAGAACGGCCAGGCTGCGCCGCCTAAGATGGACCCGATCCCGATGCCATGGTTGAAGTGCCTCAAGGTTGATGACAGCTATGTCTTACGGGACGGTGCCAGTGGCTTATTCCTCGCGGCCAGCGGCTTTCCGAAGAATCGGGAAACCCGAGCACCGCTGGTCTCAGAACTGGTGTCAGTCAAAGAGCAACTGGATCCAAAGTACCATTTCTTGCTGTCTGCTCCGGTCAATGATCCGGACGGTAATCCGACTCAAGTTCGGTTCTCCCGCAAAACAAACAGTCAGTATGTGATGAGCGAGATCGAGGGAAAGCCGACCAAATGGAAAGCAACCTTCACGCAGGGACGCTGGGTCACTGACTGATGCGACCAATGAGTGTGACGCGGCGAACGCTTGAAGCGCTTCAGAAGCTCAAGGCGCTCAGCGAAATAGAAGCTAGCAGTCGCCTGACTGAGCATGCCCTCGCGGAGGCAGTGTTACATCAACTGGCCGCCACCTGGTTGGCCTTGGTGCGTCAAGTGGGGGATGCGCATGGAATTCAACCAAACCGCGTGGCATCGCTTGATGCCCTGTGCGAGGCCTTGCAGCAACGTGGGTTTGATTCTGTTGAGGCGGACGAGTTGCAGCGCTTGGCTGCCGACCCACATTCCTGGGTCAGCACATTTTTTGCACATTATGCGGAAGTAACCTGTCCACCCGAACCCATGCGTGCGGCGGTGACCGACGCGATTCCACTGCAAGACCGCTCGTTTCTGGAAGTCGTAAGAGCGAACCGGTACCGGCCCTGGATTGATGCGCTGGCGGATTTGATCGATGCCATGCAAGGTCGATTTCACGAGTCCTGACCGAGGCTAGAGTGCTGTTCGAATCACGCCGACTGCGTGTCCTTCGATGAAAAACTGACTCGAATCATCGATCGTAATGGGTTGATACGCGGCGTTCTCAGCGAGCAGTCGAATTTGTCCCGCAGCCGTGGAGAGTCTTTTGACCGTGACTTCACCCTCGACACGTGCCACGACGATGTCGCCATCGGTGGCTGCGTCCGTCTTGCGGACTGCCAATAGATCGCCGTCGAAAATCCCGATATCGATCATTGAGTCCCCTTGAACGCGCAGCAAATAATCGGGTTTTGCGCTGAACAGCTCGGCACGGACTGGCACTATTTTTTCGACATGGGCCACCGAATCAATTGGAACGCCGGCAGCAACACGGCCAATCACTGGAAGGCCGGGCTCATCGAGGTCGGCATCATCGAGCGGCACCAGGCATTGAATGCCTCGACTGGCCCCGCCTTGCAACCGAATCGCTCCACGTCGCTCGAGCGCACGTAAGTGGGACTCGGCGGCGTTGACCGAACGAAAACCCAGAGATTCTGAGATCTCTGCGCGTGTGGGTGGTCGGCCTTGATCACGGATAGCGTCCTGGATCACTTCAAGGACGCGCGTTTGAGCTTTGGTCAGTCGAATTTCCTGCATACTGGATAAATTACCAGTCTTGTTCGGAAAAGGGAATCAGTGCGCCAGTAAATGCTCGAGCAACGCTTTTTGTGCATGTAGTCGATTACCGGCTTGCATCCAGACGGTCTCAGTGCGCCGATCGTCGAACAGACCTTGACTGATTTCTTCGCCCTCATGGGCAGGCAGGCAATGCAAAAAGCGCACGTTGGCACTCGCTTGGTCCAGCAGTGCTGGCGTAACTTGAAAGCCTTTGAATGCTTTTTGGCGTTTATTCGCTTCTTTTTCTTGTCCCATGCTGGCCCACACATCTGTTGTGACAATCTGCGCGTCGCGCACAGCCTCTTTGGGATCGCTCAGTAAGTGCACGCGGCCACGGCCTTTTTCGATCCATTCGGGATCAGGGGTGTAGCCCTTCGGGCAGGCGACCGTGAGATCGAAACCAAACAGACCGGCTGCCTCGCAGTAGCTGTGGCAGACATTGTTGCCGTCGCCCACCCAAGCGACTTTAAGGTCCCGGATGTCGCCAAAGGTCTCCTGCATGGTTTGCACGTCCGCCAATAATTGACAGGGGTGNCAACTGTCTGACAACCCATTGATCACCGGAATGGAGCTTGATTTNGCAAACCGCTCGAGCTTGGCGTGTTCGCTGGTACGGATCATGACTGCGTCGACCATTTCTGAGAGCACGCGTGCGGTGTCTTCCAGTGGTTCTCCGCGTCCGAGTTGGGTGTCTTGTGGGGATAGAAAAATCGCGGCGCCACCGAGTTGGATCATGCCGGCTTCAAAACTGACGCGCGTTCGGGTGGAGGATTTCTCGAAAATCATGGCTAGCACACGTTGCTTTAGCGAGGTGCGTGTTTGTCCGGCCATGTGTTCCATTTTCAGTATGGCAGCATGGTCGAGCACTTGAAGAAGTGCACTGCGGGACAAACTATTGAGCGTTAGGAAATGTGAAGTCGCCATAACCGTAGTCCGGAAAAGCGTCTGAGTGTAGCATCAGGGTGATTAACGAGCGAGTAGTGAGGACCATATGAGTACAATCGAGACCATCAAAGCACAGATCAGCGAAAATCCGGTGCTGTTGTATATGAAAGGCACACCGAATCAGCCGCAGTGTGGCTTTTCTTCGCAGACAGTTCAGGCGTTGATGGCGTGCAATCGTCCGTTTTCGTTTGTAAATATTTTAGAGCATCCAGACATTCGGGCTGAGTTGCCAAAATACGCCGAGTGGCCGACGTTCCCGCAACTGTGGATCAACGGTGAGTTGGTCGGTGGGTGCGACATCGTTTTGGAGATGTACCAGTCTGGCGAGCTCAAGCCGATGGTGGAAGCGGCATCGCCCGAAGCTTCAGAGTAAGAAACGATCGGAGCGCTGCGGGTTTCAGCGGCTTGTGTAACACGGTCGCNCCCAGCGCTCNGGCTTCAANCATCATCTCTTGACCGCGATCTGCGGTGATCATGGCGCACAACAAGTCGCCTCGGAGTGCCCGCAGCACGGCCACCACATCGGTGCCCAATGCCTCGTCATCCAGGTGGTAGTCAATGAGCGCCACTTGGATCTCGGGATGTGTCTTGACGAGGTGGCGCGCATCGTCCAAGTTAGCGCCAGTGAGCACTTGAGCCCCCCAGCCTCCGAGTAGCGCGCGCATCCCATCTAAGATACTTGAATCGTTGTCGATCACCATGACACTGCGTCCTTTCAGCGGCTGACTCAGGGCGTCTGAAGTCCTTCGGGTGCGCGTGCGAAGCGCCTGAGGCATGCCATCAGCGATTTCAAGACTGACTGAAAAGCATGAACCGACTCGCGGTTTCGAGCGTACCTTTAATTCGAGTGCCAAAAGATCACAGATCCGTTTCGAGATGGAAAGACCCAGGCCGAGGCCTTTTTTCTCCGTAGCCACGCCTTCAGAGAGCCGCTTGAATTCATCGAAAATTGTAGGGATGTCGCTATCTGCCATTCCGATGCCTGTATCCCAAATTTCAACTCGCACCCTGCGACCCAGGGTGCGAAGAGCAAATAACACGCGTCCACCGGATTCTGTGTAGCGCAAGGCGTTGGATAAAAAGTTTTGCAACACCCGTCGGAGTAACTTTGGATCGGTGTGCACGACGACCGGTTTTCCGCGTGATCTAAATTGAATCTGACGCTCGTCTGCGAGCACCCGAAACTCTTGTGCCAACTGCTCAAATAATTCGTTCAAATCAAAGGTGCGTGGGTCAGCATGCAGTGCCCCAGCGTCTAATTTCGAGATCTCAAGCAG
>JGI26086J50260_1000565_pt1 | contig 23163 bp, 35 predicted proteins | sample SaaInl3SG_22_DNA_FD_50260 | JGI IMG/M metagenome (IMG submission 50260)
AAGCTGCTGACTTGTTCGTCTGTGACTTGATGTAAGCAACAGCCTTGTCCATGATGTTCTCCTCTGCTTTACCGACACTTTCCCGACGCTTTTCCGACGCTTGCTGTGTAGGCTGAGAGTTGTTGCCGTGTGTGTTGGTGGCATCAGCATCCTTCGTGTCGTCAATCAAGAGCAATCCGTTGAGGGCATACTTGCGAGCATAAGACGATGCCGCGCCTGTCACCTGACTACCATCCATGCCTTTCTTGCTCTCTTCTTCACGAGCATAAGCTGTTGACTCTGCAAGCTGACCTTCGTCGTTAGTCACAGACGCTGTAACCTGCACGTAGACTCGATCGCCTACATCGATGATGTTATCCGAAAGGACAAATGTTAGTCCATGCTTGACGGCCAATGGCTTCAAAGCCTCAAGGATGTCCTCGGCAGAGCGGTAGTTGTACTTGCCGAAGCTGTTGCGTTGCCCCTTGGGGGCCTTAAGTTCCGCTTGCAATTCGCGGAGTTGTTTGTNAATGTTCATATGATATGAATTAAAAAAAATTGNTTTCAGTAGAGGTGTCCGTGCTTTGTTTCATCTAGTACTCTCACATACTATGTTACAGGNTCTCCCTGTACACCATACGCACTGGACATGAGTGTCAGCGTTCTGACTTACTCTCCTCCGTTAACTTTTCATGCATCTTTAGATACGACTCGAAGCAGTCAAAGGTCATGCTTGCTTTTGAGAGTATGTCGTCAGCCTGTTCTTGAAACTCGCTGTCAACTTCCTCTGAGTATTGCACCATACCTTCAAGCATGAATGCCTTCATCTCTCTGATAAGGTCACTCGGACTCCTAGAAAGGAACGTCTCGATGTCGTCGTTTACGATGTTTTCCGATGCAAATATAAGGGCTGTTTTCTCAGGAAGAAAGGATTCTGTGGAAAAACTTTCGTTTAAAATCTTAATCGCCAGTTCGTTAGTCATTTACAATCTCTTTGGTGTAGTGTACGCACTTGACATCTGTCCCTCGATAATCTGCCCAACTGCCCGAAGGGGTCACGTACCTAGATCCATTGTACGTGTACTCCCACACAAACTCTTCAATCTCTTTCATTGCTGATGTTTTTGAATTCAAAATCTGTTTCGTCTAGCACGACCTGAAGGTCTTTCTTCAGGGGTTCGTTGATAGGTGCTGTCTTGATGATACTCTTCAGGTATCCCCGCATCGCGGCGTTCTTCTTGACAAACTCAAGAAGTTCGTTCATGTCTACTGATACATTCATGATGTTTGGTTTATAGTTCAGTTCTTACGTCAGGCCAATCAAGCCTAACCTTTGATTCGTAATTGCGCATATGTGCGTCAGCGTAAGTGTACTGCTCGCTGTCAATGCATCGGCACACAGCACTCCATATCGTGTGCATATACGTGCGTTTCTCTTGCTCACTCATAACACCATCCCTTCAGTACATACACACTGCGTCCTGACGTAGTCAACAACGAGAACTCTTTATTGTCAATGTTCTCAATATCATTCTCATACACCCAGTTGGGTTGCTTGCGAGGGTTGAAGTTGATGCGCTTGTCGTTGTACCAATTGATGTCAATGTCGTAATCCTCCATCACTTCCACATCCTCTGCATCAATCCATGCGCAGACAGTCTTGTTCGCACCATCGTGAATCTTCTGTGCGGTGGATGGTTGGTTGCGCAGCTTGCAGTCACGCATGACGAGTGTGAACTGGGCGGGATCGAAGTACTCGACATTGCCTTCGGGGTAGGTGACCTGCCACTTCATGAAGTTCTCCCCTCTGCCTAGGTTGAAACGAATCTTGTACTTACTCATGGGAATGCTGATTTTTCTAGGATTTCTTCTTTACGTCTTTGGAGCATAACCAATTGGTCTTCAATGTATCTGAGCCTTTGGCTGTCTTTCTTGGTGTACCCCTCCACAAGGAACGGGAGTGAGCAGTTGTTGCATATGGTTCGGATGTGTCGGCGAAAGATAACATCTTCTTTCTCAAGGTCTTCAGCTTTCTTCTGAAGTTTGTACACGCTCTTCTTGCACATCCCGTACAGGTCAGCGATTAGGTTTGCCCCGCCTGAGCCACCGATAAGCTTGTACCACACCACTCGTTCGAGTAGCATGAGAGCGTACTCACGTTTGTAACCCTTGAGGTTCTTGAACCTTACGGGCTTGCTGTCAGCGATAGACAACAGCTTCTCCACTTCACCCATGAGGGTGACTGTGTTCGCTTGGTATTTGATTCGTGTTGCTTCAGTCATGGCGTGAAGATTCGTAGTGATTTGCGGGCTTCAGGTGTCTCAGACAGGACATCTTCGCAGATGTCATTCAGTGCGCCATTCTCATGGTCGAGCATATCCCTGTTCCATGCATTGCGCTCTGTCTTGTGCACCATATCCATGGTGTACATATACCCCATGTCAAACGCCTGATTCAAAAGGCTTCTGATTTGCTGTTCTGTCAATGTGTAAGTTGTCATGTCAGTTTCTTTGTGGCTTGAATGCCTTGTAAATCAATTCCAAAAATTTCTCGTTCGCTTCCGTCACTTCAGGCTCGATGCCTGCGTCATGTAGTACCCACCCATGAGTGTGGAAGATTTTGGCAATCTCGCCAAGTAAGTAGCGAGGGTCTTCGTTCCTGATTTCCTCGACCTCATCATTGCCATACAACTTAGCCCATTTCTGTACCTCACGGAGGTGTAACTCAACGACATCTCTCCTGCTGTTGCCTGCGTTGATAAACAGACCTCCCCCCAAGCTTGTACCGACAAATGCATCAATACCTGCCTTGCGCATTTGCGCAGCCGCTTTTGCGTAAATATTCATATCACTGTGTTTTATTGTTTGACCTCGAAGTGCAGGAACTCGCTCATAGCATCGTTGATGCGCTCGCCTAACCAATCGGCGTGAGTCTCGAAGAACTGCTCACCTAAATCATGCAACTCCTCCTCCGTCCACTCCTTGCTGTTGCGCATCTCTTCCGTCATGTTGACGTATACGTCTTCCGTGCTCCATACGAGGGAGCTGTTTTTAATCTGTGTCATTTGTGATAAACATTTAAGGTTACTTCGTAACAATTGCTGAGCAAGCCTGATACTTCACACTTGCAGATGATTTCGCTGTCTGTGATGACATCCCAATGCCAGTGGTTGGCGTCTTCGATGATGGGGTCAATCTCCTCCATGAAGGATTCGAGATGGAACTCGTCACTTGGATCCACAGGTGGGTCTCCGTTCACGAGGGAGGGGATGTAGTGCACACCGATGTTGAATGGATGTTGTGTCATGCCGCGTCTTCTTTGCGTTCGTCAAGGATTTCGTTTACGGAATCAGCTATCTCGTACCACTTCACGTTGTCGAGTGCGCTGTTGATGAGGTCAGACAAGTAGCTTGCCTCCATGTCTTGAATGCGCAGGTACTCTTGCACCCACTCGTGGCAGTACTTAGCATCGGGTCGGTAGTCTTCTTCGAATGAGTCAGCGATAGCTGTGGGGATTTCCCATACATGGGTGAGCCATGTCTCGTAGTTTGCGTGTCCGTTCATGATTGATTTGAATATCATTGTTCAACTTCTGACTTGAGTACTTCGTAGTTCTTCATGGTCTCTCGCAAGTGCAAGAGCGCATCGAGGATGTGTTGCTTGTTCCCCTTGATGCCGTAGAATTCCTTGACATCCTTCAGGCGGAAGCCTCGGTAAGGGGCGATTCCGCACTTGACGTATGGTCGCATGGCGGAGATGGTGAAGGTCAGCTTAACCATAGCTGTGTTGATAGGGGCTGTGCCCTGTGTAGTCCCGACGCTTGTGTTCATGCCGCTCTCGAAAAGCTGAAAGAAAGGGGCGTTGGTGTTGAACTTGTAGTCCATGTGAGAGAATTTTGATGATTAGAAAATAGAACCGAAGGTGGAATCGAACCACCACAGGGTGTACCCTGTTCCCGCATACCTCGATGACCTCAGCATACGCTCGGTTGTGTGCAGTCGATTACTGCTTGAGCCACTTGTTGGCGAAGTTCATGACTGCGATGTGTGCCTCGGCAGGTGAGAGGCTGTGCTTGAAGTAGTCTCGTTCAGCCTTCTGATTGTAGCCGCTTACCACCCCAAGAACCTCACCATTGAACTCCCCTCTGAACAGAGTTCGTCTGCTGTTGATGATTTCCTTCTTCGGGTAACCCTCGTAGTCTGTGGTGTGCTCCCAAATGTACACCTCCACCTGTGTATGATTGAACTGCATCTCACACTCTTCGAGTGTACCTGCACCTACTTCTGTCAAGCCTTCGCCTTCGAACGCATGGTTGATTTCGATGGTGTACTTACCGCTCTTGCTGAGGGATTGAGTGCTGGAGATGCGGCGAGTAACGCCTGAGTGCCGACGCTTGTTTGTTGTGATGCTCATGATGTGAGAATGTTTTGATGTTGTGTCGAATTGACGATGCAAAGATAAGGGAAAAAGAATCTAATTTCCAAATTTATTTTCCAAACGACTGACAATCAGTGGTTTATGAAAGGCTTGCTGTATGTGTGGTTCTTGTATCCGTATGCTTGTGGACATGACTCCCTGTGGTGACGTGTGGTTGAGCATGAGGTGAGAGCGCAAGTGACTACGCTGATGATGCACGCGCCGATGACTACGCGAGCGAGGGTGTTGAAGCTGTCGTTCATTGGTTGATGGGTTTTGCATTGTCCAAGTCTCGGATGATGCTGATGGGGATGAGGTAGTGTGTGCCTGTCACGGGATCGAGCCACGTCTCGGCTTCGCCTGCATACGTCTCCTCGACGTACTTGAGCCTCAGGAGGATTTCGTCTTTCATTGCTTGTACTTGTTTACGATTGCTTGGTATCTGTTCTTGACCTTCTCATCTTCGATGTAGAAGAGCAGGATTTCAGCGTCATCCACAAGGGAATTGATGACAGCCTCAGCGGGCACTTCGTGCCACTCGTCTTCGGGTATGTCCACCCAGTCTGTGTAGTAGATGAAGTCGTCTTCGTAGGCTTCTTCGAGGTCATCATAGCCTGCGTCCTTGGCGCACTTGAGAGCGTCAGACTCGTACTTGATGTACGCTTCTCCGTCTTGGACACACCATCCTTCGAACATGGGTTGGTGAGTGAATGAGCAGTAGCGTGGTGCTACGAGATGTGATGGGTAATTCATCGGTGAGAGATTTGAAATTGATGGTGCAAAGATAAGGCAAACAGAAGCTAACTTCCAAATTTATTTTTCAACTGACTGATTTTCAGCGATGTATGACTCAAGTTCAGCTTCCGTGTTGAAGGTGTGTTGTGGGAACCATGCACGCTTCCAAGGGTAAGCATAGACGTATGAGTGCTCACCTGCGGTTGCTCGCGCCCTCATGACTGCGAGTGCCTCCTCTGCATCACGCACCCAGATGGGCGGGTGATTGAGCGTGTCGTCTGTGCGATAGCATACTTGGAAGTGCATCATACTCAGTGACTTAGCAGGTTTGCCATGTGGATGAATATCCAGACCAGTGCGTTGACAGCAAAGCTGAGGCTGACTTCGCTCATGAATCGCGAGCCCTCTTCGCCTTCTGTCAAGGCAGCGATGGTGAAGCACAGCAGGAGGGCTGTCGTGTGGAACACGATGCCGCTCGAAGTGAGCAAGGTGTACGTGGCGTATGTAGCTGCCACAAGTGCGTGAGTGAGTATCGTGTGTCGCATGATTAGTGGATTTGGATTTGAACGTTCTTCCGTCCCTTGCCTGCCATACCTGAGCACAGCCCACACTTAGCGCAGTTGCTAGCGTAGTCGGACTCTTTGGATGCAGGGCAAACAACAGCCTCTGAAGTCTCTGACTTGTCACGGGCTACGAACGACCGCCACCCCGTGAGTGAGACAGCCTCTCGGTCTGAGTGAGCCGATGCCATGTAGTAGGCCTTGAAAGGCTGTGCCCAAGGCTTGAGGGCTTGGTGTGTGTAGCCTGTCCATGAGGATGCACCGAGTACCATGTCACCGACCAAATCGATAGGGAGGAGGGATGGTTCCCCGTATGTGCCGAAGCGAACATACACACCTTCGCACATCTTCGTGATCGCGCCCCGCATCTCTGCGTCAAGCCGTGTAGGGATAGGTTCCTTGATGATACTACGTATCATGGAGAGGAAGCCGCTGAACTGCATGTACTTGTGTGTGTAGCACTTGCCTGAGCCTGAGTTGCCTGACAGCGGGCAGTCGAGGCAGTTCGATGCATCGAGAGCGAAGAAACTCTTTAGAGTTACTTTGATGCCGTCTCGGTCGCAGTCACGAACGTGCTCCACTTGTGCACGGCTGAAGGTGTAGGTTTGAACTACCTTGGCCCCCTTCGGGGCAATCTTGGCGTTGGTGGTTGTGCCCTTGCGGACTACGAACACATTGTCTGTGTCCATCCATACGATGCGATTGTTCGTCATGAGTGAGAGATTTTTGATACCGCAAAGATACGGCAAACAGATTGACAATTCCAAATTTATTTTCTAACTCACTGAGAGTCAGAATGGTAGGCCGTCACAGGTGGTCATGTCCACTTGCTTGTACAACTGAGCATCATGCGATGCGTGGCGCAGCAAACGCCAGCCTACGTGCTTCACGCTTGGGTGTGAGAGCGCAGACATGATGCGCTTGTACTCGTTCGTGCGGTTGGGTGACTTGCATGAGCGACGAAACCAGATAACGTCCTCATTGTCAGTGGTGTGAACGTAGAATTCCACCACGCGCTCTTGCTTGAATGTGCTCATATGTGTGAGAGTTAAGTTGTTGATAATCAATCAGAATGGGGCATCTTCGAAGCCTCCGAAGTCAGCGAGCAACGCGGCCTCAAGTGCCTCACGCTCCGCAATCATGCGGTCACGGCGTGCTGCATCCTCGACGCTAAGGCCCTGCAAACCAAGCAGTTCAGTGACTGCCTCACGCTTGGCTCTGTGCTCCTTCGCAGGGACGGTCACCTCCACACGCTCCTCGAACGGCTGAGCCTCCTTGCCGTCAGCTTTGCTGACCACCTTACGTGCCTTGTCAGCCTCCTTGATTCGCTTTCCCTCTTGCTTTGCAAGAGACTCACGCTGCATTCGAGCCTCAAGGCGTTGGTCTGGGGTTGGCTTCGAAGCCCTAGAGGGCTTGGTGCGCTTGGGGGCTGAAGGCTTCGCCTTTGCAGTCGGCTTGGCAACCTCAGCAGGCTTCACATCCTCTTTGAGGATGAGAGCCACGAGTTCGGCCTTCGTGAGCCGCATGAGTCCAGCCTTGGTCACCTTCGGTGTAGGCTTCGGCTGAGGAGCAGCCTTCGGCTGAGTAGCCTTCGGCTTGGCAGGCTTGGAAGCCTTCGGCTTCGCTGTCTTGGGTTGTTCAGCACGAAGTGCTGCGTACTTGGCCTTGTTTGCAGCCTTACGTTCAGCTTTGCTGAACTTGCGCCCTGTGGTTGGGCAGTGAGTGGGAGTGTAGGTGGCGTTTGCCATGAGTGAGAGGTTTGATGCCGTGGCGACGTTGCCATCGGCTCTGCAAAGATACGGAAACGAATTCCGAAATTCCAAATCTTTTTTTCTGATAAAAAAGTTACTATACTACGTATAGTAAGAAACCCCATCAGACCGTGTGTACATGTGCAGCGTGTGCAGCGCGTATGTGTACACATGTGCAGCGTGCAGCGCGAAGGCGCAGGGTGCAGGCCGTGCCCCGTATGTGTGCCCCCGTGCGGGGTTGCTTGGAGGTGAAGCATAGGTTTGGGGATGGGTTGTCAAGTGCTTGAGTATCAGTCACTTAGCGTCTGTTACTTCACTCTATCCTCTAACTCAACTCCTCTAACTTGCTGAATTCCAGTGGGGTTGACCTAAATGCTTAAAGTTTTTTCGAGGCAGCTGCTAAAGCAGCAAGGGGTACGTATGGGAATGCGTTTGGGTGTACGCTCGCGTGTGTGTTATGTTACGTTGAATCCCCACATCACACATTTCTCAACCGATTTTTCAGCCCATAGATCTCTTTCGCGCTTAGAATTTACTTTAACCGACTCTCGTAACTAACTGTTACACAGTAACTCTGTTCTTTTTTAAACTTTATTCGTGAAAAGCTTGCATATGTCAGAATTTATTTGTAACTTTGCCAGCAAATCAAAGGGGGTAGCAGTTTAGAAAGGGGTTTTGGGTGTACTTAAAGCAATTAAGCTGTGACGGTAGGATTTGTATAGGCACAAAGACTGTACATACTGAATCTGTTCTACTGGTCTTGTTTGAGTGAGTGGATAATCTTTTATATTTGCATTGCACAAGTGCTTAAAATGAACAAGATTATAGCAAATACCAAAGAATTCCTTTTGAACAAGCTGGGGGAGTCTGCCAAGGACTACGAGATCAGTTATGTCAACGGGAAGTTCGTAGCTGTTTTGAAGAAGCAGCCAAAGAAGAAAGCCAAGAAGTCTGTAGAACCTGTTAAGGAAGAGAATGATGAGAAAGCTTGATATCGGTAANGGCNTTAGAGCCAAGAAGAAGGATAAGAAAGAGGCNAAGGGTAAGTACGACTATCAGGGTGCTACCAAGCAAGAAGACAAGCAGGAAAAGAAGCAAGACAAAATCAGAGCTAGAAAAAAGAAGAAGTCATGAACTATATGAAGTTTAACGAGGGTGGTGGTTTAGAGGCCATGCTCAAGCAAGCCATGATGAAAAAGCAAGGTGGCGAGCAAGGAGAGAAAGAACAGACTAAGAAGGAAAGACCAATGCTTATGACTGGTCAGTACACTTCTCCTGTACAGCAAGACGAACCCACTGGTCGTGAGTATGTGTTGTATGAGCACCCTAACGGTCAAGACACGATCAAGGTATACGGCAACTGGAATGAGTATTCTGCTTCTCGTGATGAGCAAGGTCGTGACATGATTGCTGATGATGACTACCCTATCTACATGAACGAAGAGGGTGATTACGTTCTTGACGAGAGAGCTTTTGAGCTCGGTGAGGGTATGGATCAGTATAAGCGTCCAGACATGAGCGGTGACCCACAGAAGTACTATGGTGGTGGTAATGTAAAGAGATACGGTGCTGGTGGTAATATGGACTCTAGCCGTCGTCTTCAGATGCTCTTAGGCAAGATGAGAAACCGATAAGGTTTTTTCTTGAACAAGAAATACCACAACCCAAGAGTAAAGAGGATATCTCCTCAGTGGATAGCGGAAACACAGAAGAAGAACAGAATAGATGCTTCTAAGCAAAAATCTCAGTTTAAGGGAGGCTACAAAGTCAGTAACAGCGATAAGAAAGGGGATAGATAATGAACCTTCTATCGAGGTAATTGATAACTTGCAGAGTATAGCTAGATATGTATTTCAGCCCTTACGAGACTTCTTTCGTGTACCGATCGGAATATCCTCTGGATATAGATCAGACGAACTCAACGATGCGATTGGCGGTTCAAGACGCTCGCAACATATTACTGGTCAAGCGCTCGATATCGACGCTGATATCTATGGTAAAGTCAGCAATAGACAAATTTTTGACTATATCAAAGACAATCTGGAGTTTGATCAGCTCATATGGGAGTTTGGTGATGACAACAATCCTGCATGGGTTCACGTCTCTTATAAAAAGGATTCTGAGAACAGGATGGAAGTGCTGAAGGCTGTCAAGGAAAGGAACTTAACTTTCTATAAGCCCTTCGCATAACCTGTAGAACCTCTGGACGTGTAACCTGCCTTTTTGAGTTAAAGCATACCTCACGCGATAGTTGAACTTCGTCTCGTCTCTAAAGAGATAGTCGGATTCACTACCGCTTGGGGTGAGCTTGTCAAAGTGCTTGTATAGCAAACCCTCGTTGACCATAGGGTATATAACCCTGTCAGCTAACTTACTCTTCCTGTATTCAAAGGTTTCAGCAGCGAAGTCTATAGTGAAGAACTCTAGATCGTAACACCACAGCATAAAGTCCAGATACCTGTTGGGGATACCACTATCCACCATAATAGATCTAGCTTTTCTCAAGTGCTTCAGGTAGTTCCTTTTTACGTATCGCTTGTCTAGCCTAGAGAACTCCCTAAACTTCTTTATCTTCTTTATAATGGATCTAGGCATCTTTTTAATTCTGTATCTTTGTTTACAAATTTAAGAATATGGACGATAAAGTATTTGAGTTTTTGATGGAAGTCCAAGATCGTGTCATACAGATAGAGAATCTTATAGACAAGTTTGAGATGAGACCCGTCATAATGTCTGCTATAATGGTAGGTGTGATAGAAGATACAGAAGAGGATGGAGATAGCGGTGAAGAGTTCTTCAACGTAAGATCGCTCTACAGCTTTAACCTTAGAGACAAAGAGGAGCTAAAGCAAGTAGCAGAGATGATGGATGAGGTATACAAAAGCGAAGATGGGTTGGATGATCTTCTTAACGGAACTGGTATAAGCTTGAACTGATGGACGGGTTGATAAGAAAGATCGTTATAGGGAAAGACCCTAAGAACGGTATGGCTTACTACGTAGGTATGCCAGCAGGGAAGGGAAAGGTTTCAGCAATCATAGAAGATATGAAGCACCTCCACGACTACGGTAAGAAACGATACTTAGTGTATATAGAAGATGAAGACGGTACAGTTCTGTGGAAAGCTGTAGACGACATGCCATGTATGCTTGAGTTTGACCTAAAATTTTAATATGAGATCTATAAATCAATTCATTGTCAGGATCGACAACAAATTCAAAGACGAGATAGAGGTAGGAGGGCAGAAGATATACTTAGATCCTAAGTTCAACGAGTTTGAGCACAGAGTATGTTCCGCAGAGATAGTGTCAGTGCCAGAGAAACACGACACGGGAGCCGCTGTAGGAGATACGTTGTATTTCCACCATAGGGTGATCATGGACAAGAAGCCTATCTCTTCGCTTGAGAACTACTACATGGTCTCCTACGACAAGGACACACCACTCATGAGCGAGTCAGTAGCTTACAAGAGCAAAGAAACAAACGAGCTGAATGTACTTTCTGGATGGGCTTTGCTGCTGAAAAAAGAAGAGAAATCCCCAGAGGAAGAAACAACAGACTCAGGAGTGATAAAAGTCTCCTTTGAGAAGAAGCCTGTCGATCACGGTGTACTTATGTACGCTCCAGATGATATAGAAAGCATCGGGGTGAGCATAGGAGACAAAGTTTTTTTCAATCATAAGATCGGATATACCATGAATATCGACGGTGTTGAGTATCTTCGTATGAGACCAGAAGACTTCCTGTATGCGCAAGCCTAAGTTTACTACGATCTCTGCCTCAGAAAGACTGATGAGCAGCATGGAGATTGCTATAGACAATATGATCGAAGAGGTAAAGAAGCCTGTAGATCCAGAAGCTGGCGGGTCAGCTAGAAAAGCAGAGCTACAAGCCGTTAAGCAAACAGCAGTGGACTGCAAAGAGCTTATCGTAGAGAGGCAGAGACTAGAGCAGATGATAAAAGAGCTTAAGGATACAGGGTCTATAGAGGGGGAGAAAGACTATTCTAGTGGTTTTGCAGAACAATTCAGTAAAAAGTAATAGCTATGTGGAACGACGAATACGAAGACTAACCTATATGCGCCTGTAGCTCAGCTGGTTAGAGCATTCGACTCATAATCGACAGGTCCTAGGTTCAAGTCCTAGCAGGCGCACAATGCTCTCGTAGCTCAGTTGGATAGAGCATCTGCCTTCTAAGCAGACGGTCACAGGTTCGAACCCTGTCGGGAGTACAATGCTCGAATGGTGGAATTGGTAGACACGACAGACTTAAAATCTGTTGGCCCGAATGGGCCGTGCGGGTTCAAGTCCCGCTTCGAGTACTAACGTATTAATAAAAACACCTTAGAGGGTATAAATGAATGAATAATGATTCATTAACCCCCTTTTGGGTACATAATGAACGATATGTCATTCTATATTGAAGCACGCACACACAGATGGTACTTGATCCCATCTATTTGTTTGGCTAGAGAGCCAAGAGGTTTTGGTTATGATGGACAGTGGCACTTGTCCTGTTACTTTCTGATGTGGAAGCTGAGGTTTGACTTCTAGCTATCTTTGTATCAATGAATCAGAATTTAATCGAAGTAAAAGGATACAATGATAAAGCTGTCGTTATTGACCCAAACGGATCAGTCGGAGAAATCATCGAGCATTATGGGGTTCTCATTGCTCTTCCGAAAGTCCCAGAAAGACAGGAGATTCTCTTCCATGAAAAACCAGAGGAGCTGCAAATGTGGGGAAGACTTCCTGTGCCAGAGGAGCTGCAAAAGATTACAGGTATGGATGACTGGCTGGAGAGACCCAGAGAGTTCCGCGACAAGTACAGCAACTATATCAAAAAGGAATTTGATCGTAGGCGCAACGGTGTTTGGTTTTACAATTGCGGCGAACCTACATATATTACTGGCCGACACTACATGTTCTTACAATGGAGTAAGATTGATATCGGTTACCCCTCGTTCCTTAATTTTCAAAGAGACCTCTTTCTTCACATGGCTGCGTGCGAGCTTGACCCACGTTGTATTGGTCAGCTATATACTAAGTGCCGCCGTTCTGGTTACACCAATATATGCGCTTCTGTACTTAACGACGAGTCTACGCAGGTTAAGGAAAAGCTCCTAGGCATACAGTCAAAGACTGGTAAGGACGCTCAAGAAAACATCTTCATGAAAAAGGTGGTCCCTATATTCAGGAACTACCCATTCTTCTTCAAGCCTATTCAGGATGGTACAACAAACCCTCGTATGGAGCTTGCCTTTAGGGAGCCTTCTAAGAGGATCACAAAGAAGAATAAGACATCTAACGTAGGGGAGGCTCTCAATACAGTTGTAAACTGGAAGAACACCACCACCAACGCATACGACGGTGAGAAGCTTCATATGCTATACCTTGATGAGGCTGGCAAGTGGGAGAAGCCAAACGATATCACAGAGGCTTGGAGGATAGAAAGGACTTGTTTGATCGTAGGTAGGATGGTAGTTGGTAAAGCCCTTGTAGGTAGTACTGTAAACCCTATGGACAAGGGTGGTGCTGAATACAAAAAGCTTTGGGACGACAGCAACCCGTTTGAAAGAAATGAAAACGGAAGAACAAGATCAGGCTTATATAGGATCTTCATCCCAGCATACGAGGCGCTAGAGGGGTTCTTTGATAAGTACGGTATGCCTATCGTAGAATCTCCAGAAGAACCAATAGAGACTTCCGATGGGGATATGACACCTATAGGAGCTAAGGACTATCTCAAGAATGAAAGGAAGTCCATGAAGGACAATCCGTCCGAGCTAAACGAGGTAATAAGACAGTTTCCGTTCACAGAGGACGAAGCGTTTAGAGATAGCATAGAGGGCAGCGTTTTCAACATAGGTAAGATCTATCAGCAGATAGACTTTAATAACGACCTATACCCCAATCCTGTCGTTGTGGGCAACTTTACTTGGTTAGAAAAGGACAAGGAGGTGGTGTTCTCTCCAAACCCAAATGGAAGATTCAGGGTTTCTTGGTTTCCTAGCGAAGATAACAGGAACATAGTCAAAGAGGAAAAGAACAAGAGGGTTCCGCCTAACGGACATATAGGTGTTGGTGGTGTTGACTCTTACGATCTTGACGCTACACTAGATGGCAGGGGGTCAAAAGGCGCTATGCACCTGTACAATAAGTTCTCTATGGGGGAGGCCCCATCAAATATGTTTGTGGTAGAGTATGCTTCACGTCCTGATCTAGCTAGAATCTTCTACGAAGATGTACTGATGTGTGCTTTCTTCTACGGTTACCCTATACTTATAGAGAACAACAAGTACGGTATAGCAAGATACTTTGAGTCAAGAGGTTACGACGGTTACTTAATGAATCGCCCGAAGCACCTTATGGGTGCCAGTTCTACCAAAAATGTAAGAACGAAGGGTATACCATCTAACTCTCAAGATGTTATACAGGCTCACGCTCAAGCTATAGAGGCGTATATACACGAGTATGTTGGTATCAACCCAAACAGTGAGGAGATGGGTAATATGTACTTCAATAAAACTCTTGAGGATTGGATCTCCTATAAGATAGACAACAGAACAAAGTTTGACTTGACAATTAGTTCTGGTCTTGCTCTATTAGCAGCTCAAAAAGAAAAACCAAAACAAAAAAGAAACACACCCATAAAGGGTGAGTTCTTCAGGACATACAAGCCAAGGGAGTGGCATAGGTAGTTTTGCTATATTTGCGAAATAACTGCAAGTGTAAATACACATGTCTAACAACTCCTTGGTTAAGAAAAAATCTACAAACTTTCCAGACCCCCTTGCGAAGAGAGAAGTCAAGGAGGGTAAGGAATACGGTTTGGAGTATGCCAAGGCGATAGTAAAGCAGTGGGGGAATATAGAGCAGTCAAGTTCTTTGTTTAGAAAGAGATACGATGTATTCGAGAAGAATAGGAAGTATGCAAACGGGACGCAGGATACTGACATATATAAGCAACTACTTAACAGTCTTGATCCAAATAACGGTGATGGATCAATGCTCAATCTTGACTTTACGCCCGTACCTATACTCCCTAAATTTGTTCGTATTGTCGTCAACAAGATACTGTCTCAATCACCTCAGCCAAACCTTGAAGCGGTAGATCCTTTGTCCTCTTCTGAGAAGGACAGGCAAAGGAGAAAGCTTGAGATGAGGGTGAAGATGAAGCAGCAGTTGGCTCAGATAGCAGAGAAGACTGGTGTAGAGATAGGAGGTAAAGTAGATGATATACCAGAGACGCTTGAAGAAGCGGAGATATTCTTAGATAATAACATCAAGTCTTCTTCTGAGATAGCTGCTCAGATAGCTACTCGTCTCACTCTTGAATGGAATGAGTTTAACGACACAACCTTCAGGAGGTGCGTTGGAGATCTTGTCTCTTTGGGTATTTCTGCTGTCAAAAGAGAGAACGACCCTTCTCAAGGTATTATCACTAGATACGTAGANCCAGTAAACTTTGTTCACAGTTATACGGAGGATCCAAACTTTGGTGACATAACGTATGCTGGTGAGATGCGCAGTATGTCTATTCAGGACTTGAAGAGGCTTGCTGGTGATCAGTTTGATGAGGAGGATTATAGAAAGATTGCTGAAAAGGCTCAGAAGAAGTTTGGTTACGACTCTTCCAAGCTAAACGAAGTAACCTTTGACAAGTACAAAGACAAGAAGAAGTACGGGTATGACGAGTATATGATTGATGTAGTAGACTTTGAGTTTACTTCTATCGACTGTATGTTCTTCGAGGACAAGGAAAGCAGGCACGGAAATAGAGGTTTCTACTACAAGGGTGATGACTACTCAGCCCCAGAAAACTCTGTGTTTGAGCGCAAGGCTGTAAAGCTTGACAACACTACTATATACGGCGGTATACATATCATAGGCACTGACTTTATCTTCAACTATGGATTGAAGACGAACATACCGAAGAACGCACACGAGCTCACAAAAGCTAAGATGTCGTATTCTGTTACGTCTACCAATCTTAGCAATATGATACCTAAGTCTATGGTTGACAGCTGTATAGGTTTTGCAGACCAGCTTCAGCTTACTCACCTTAAGATACAGCAGGCGGTAGCCAAGGCTAANCCTGANGGTATCATCATAGACGTTGAGGGATTGGAGAACGTTCAGCTTGGTAAGGCTGGTGAACTTCANCCTCTTGATCTTCATGATATATACGAGCAGACGGGTGTCTTCTACTACAGAAGNAANAACCCAGANGGAGGTTTCCAAAACCCACCGATAAGAGAGATAGGCAACTCCATCCGAAACATAAACGAGATGATTGCCTTGTACAATCACTACCTCAGATTGATCAGGGATACTACTGGTATCAACGAGGCTATGGATGGTACATCACCGAAAGGCGAGCAGTTGGTTGGTGTTAGGCAACAAGCTATATCAGCTGGTAATAATGCGATATACGACATCACAAACTCTTCTATGATGCTTTACAAGAAGGTTTGTTCAGATATTGTCAAGTGTGTTCAGATCATACATCCAAGCTCTATACTGTATCGCATCTATGAAAACGCCATCGGAAAGGAAAACATGGAGGTCCTGTCATCCTTCAGAAATCTATCCATGTACAATTTCGGCGTTACCGTCGTTAAAGAGATGGAGGAGATTGAAAAGGAGTATCTTGAGGCTAACATACAGAATGCCTTGGCAACCAAAGAGATAGATCTTGAAGATGCTATAGCTATACGCAACATGAAAGATGTCAATCAGGCTGAACGCCTTTTGATCGTCAGAAGAAAGAAGCGTATGGCTATGAATCAGAAGATGGCTCAGGAAAATATGCAGGCTCAGGCTCAAGCCAACGCTCAAGCTCAGCAGGCAGCTTCTCAAGGCAGGATGCAGGAGATGCAGTTACAGAGCCAGCTTGAAGCTCAGAAGATACAGCTCAAGGCGCAAGCGGAGATACAAGTTGAGACAACCCTTCATGAGTTCAGAAAAGAACTTGAGATCATCAAGGCTCAGGCTACTCTTGGGTTTAAGACTGAGGACAAGGAGTTCAGGGAGAAGCTTGAGGTTCTTAAAGAGGACAGAAAAGACGATAGGGTTAAGAAACAAGCTGTGGAGCAGAGCAAGCTTATCTCTCAGAAAGAAGGAAGAAGAGGTGAGCTGAAAGAAGAGGAGTCAGGAGAAGTTATTGACTCTGCTCAGCTTGTAAAGAATATAATATCTAATCAGCAATGAGTAACGTAGTAAACTTAGATATAGCAAAGAGAGTAGATGTTGTTTGCCGAAGGGGAGACACCTTTTCTTTGGCGATAAACATAACAGACTCTGAGGGCAACGTCCAAGACCTTAGCATTCCAGATCCATACACTGCGTTTAAAATGGAGGTAAGGAAAGCTGACTATAAAAACGTAGGTTACTCTGGAGATCCTGTTGGGGACGAAAATGACAACATCATTCTCTCAACGGAGGATGCGGCATTGGACGCTACGAAAAGAATAAACTATTCTTCTGACGCTCAGGGGAATCTGGCATTTACTGTCTCTTCAGGCATTATGGAAACAAGAACGGCTGGGATGTATGTATATGACATCGAATCAATAAAAGCCGACGGTACAGTTCAAACTTGGATTTTCGGAACATTCAGAATCAATGAGGACGTATCGGTATAATGGACATAAAGCTCTCTATAAGTGCTCAGAATAACGTCTCTTTTGTTCTTCCAGAGAACCAAACGATAAAGACGATAAAAGAGGAGGTCAACGTAATAAAGATCTCCCCCATACCCTCATTGTCTTTTGAGCAGCTCATCAATGTGTTTGTTAATGATGCTCAGGATGGTGACTTAATCACTTTTTCTGGAGGGAACTTAATAAACATAAGCGCAGAGGAGGTTATAAGTGATCACGTTCTTGTAGAGGATATTGATGTGACAAATCAAGACGCTGCCTTTGATCATATAATAGGAACCAACTACGCTGTAGGTACAGAACTAGAAGACATCTTGAGGGATATACTGGAGAAATATCAGGTAACTACAATCTCGCTTTCGAGTATAAAGGTAGCAGAGGAGTCTACCTCTGGAACATACGGATCTTACTCTAATGTCTCTTCTACAAAGATTGTGGAGGTAGGTCAAGGTGTTCGTATAAACGGGTTTGCCTTTTCTATTGCTGATGTTTCTCAAACGCAAGACTCAAGCGTTTCTTTTATAGAGGGTGGTTCTACGGTGATAGAAGATGGATTTGCTGATAATCTGTCTCCTGCTCAGTTATCTTCTTACATAGAAAGGGATCTGACTTCTCAGTCTTCTCGATCATACAAGGTATCCGCTATAGACGACGGAGGTGAGAGTAACGTGACCATACAGAGCAATAGCAAGACCATTTTGTGGTACTACAAAGTAAAGTGGGGTGCTCACCCTAATGATGTACCTACAAGCGAGGCAGAGGCACAGATACTGTATGACAACATTATAACTACTGGTGGCTTGGATGTACTCACTCCAGAAGCCACACTGACAACAACTGGTACTGACGCTACCAATGACTTAGCCAATTACACCTATTTAATTTACCCTTCATCCTTCGGAGCGATACAACAGATACTTCAGGGTGCTGTTGAGGTTCAGACCGCGTTCCAAGACCCAGCAGAATTCAGCATTACGAACGATTTTGGCGTTAGCGTACCGTATTATTTTTACAGGAGCAATCAGCAGCAAGCTTTTGCCCCCTCTGCTAACATCACAATCAAGTTCTCGTAATGGCTGTATTTTTTCCAGACAAACTAAAAAACAACAGTAACAGCTTTCCGATAATCGAGGCCAATGATAAGCAGATCAGAGGTCTTGGTATATTCGATACGATAGCTGAGCGGGACGCTTTGCCTGAGAACTTAAGAACCATTGGTTATATAGCCATGGTTGATGGTGCAGGTTATTACTTTAAAGGGGGTACGTGGACAAGTGAGGATGATTGGGTTGAGTTTCCTATAGGTAGAGGTGGTACTAAATACTCTGTCCTTCACAAGCTTTCCGACGAGGATTATGATTTCGACTGGACGGAGACTCCTCAGTTCGAAGGGCTGACTATTGGTAGGTGGAATAACTCCTCCTCAAACGACATAGAGTTTTTTAGGAGCAGAGGTACTGATCACAACAACGAGCCTACTCAAGACAGGGACATTCTTGGTAATATCAAGTTTTTTGGTGTTGATGTAAACGACAACAAGGTTGCTGCTGGTAAGATGCTTTTTACTCAGGTCGGAAGCAACCACGACGGAGCTATAGCTAGTAAGTTTGAATTGTTTGTTGGGACAGAAAATGGTAACAGTTTAGCTATGACTGTTAACGAGGAGAGGGTCGTTTCTATATCCAGACAAACGTCTGAACCATCGGCAGTTGCGGGTGGTGTATACGCCGACAACGTAAACAACCTCTATTTTGGTATAGAGTAACTATTTATATATTTGCAAAGCAACAACTATCTAAAAAAGAAAAATGGCAAATTGGAAAAAGATACTACGGGAAGACTTAGCCGTAGGTGCTGGACTTATCACGCAGACGGCTGCTGGTAGCGCAAACTCAGTAACGTTAACCCTGTCTGATAGCGCAGACACGCCAAACACTGATGTGATTACCATTGGTATAGGCGATAACTTAACAGCAAGTGCTATCACGGACGGTGGTTTTACGCTGGACGTAACTGGATTGGCTGCTGTAGCTACTAGTGGTGATTATACCGACCTGACAAACGCACCTACTATAGGTGACGGAGCTATAACCTTTACTGGTGACGCTTATATCACTCCTGCTGGAGACTTCACGTTAAATCAGGAAGGCNCTCAAGCAATCTCATTTGCACACGCCNCTATANNCCAAGNNCCTACATCGGACAACGCTGTCCCTGCTTTTGGAGAATCTTTCGCTGCGGTTAGCGGAGTTAGTGTTAACGGAGCTGGTCACGTAACAGGAATAGAGACAACTACTTATACTCTTCCTACGCCTGATGCAGCTTTTATTAGTTCAGTAAATAACACCGCTGGTCAGACAGGTATAAACCTTTCGGTTTCTGGTGGACAGCTGACTGCTACCGCTCCAAACCTCAGCACATCCTCCGACGTAACATTTGCTAATTTGGTAGTTAGCGGTGACCTTACGGTTAACGGAGATACTACTCAGTTGAATGTTACTAACCTGAACGTTGAGGATAAGATTATCAAGCTTGCTGATGTTACGACACCGTCCGTAACTACTGGTAACTTATCTGGTATTCAGGTTGAGGTTTCTACTACTGAGGCTGAATGGCCTGAACTCATCTGGGATAAGGATGGGGTGCTTACTGGGTGGACACTTTCTGATTATACCGCAACGTCAAACAAAGACCTACCTGTCGCTGTAATGGAATTTGCTGCTGCTGCACCGTCAGCGTCAGATGAAGCAGCAGGAGCTGGGTCTTTCTACTTTGATACCGACGCTAATATTCTCTACGTAGACGTACAATAATGGGATTGCTCAATAGAGGTAAGAGCCCTCAGAAGAGAAATACAGACGAACCTTTGACTCAACAGGAACTAGGTTTTCTTTTGAAGACCCTTTCTGAATGCAAGTTTGAAGGTAAGGATGTTATTTTGTTGAGCTCTGTAGTCGAAAAACTTTCCTCTTCCTTTGAGGAGGCTTGAGAAAGTTTGTATATTTGTGTAGATTTTTAACCCTTAATTTATTTCAAGATGAAACTTGACATTCAAGAAGTTTACCTGCTTCAGCAGGCGCTCAACGCAGCTACTATCAAAGCTAGCGATGCATTGGTTGTTGCACACACAGCGGAGAAGCTAGAGAAAGAGTTCAAGCGCCTAGAAGCATTGCAGCCAAAAGAGGAGCCTGTAGTTGAGGCATAAAGCCCAATAAATGGCCAATTGGAAGCGCATATTATTAGAAGACGACGTTGCTGGTGATGGTATTATTACTGTCACCAGCAGCCCGTCTGCGCTTCATACTGTAAGTCTTGGGGATCCTGATGTCCTACCGCAGCTCTCTAATCCTGTAGTAACAGACGGCCAAGAAGACAAGTTTCTTATCTGGGATGAGTCTGGAGCTGAGTGGAAGTGGATATCAGCAGATAATTTCCCAGATACTAACCTAGGAAACTCCAACCTAGTACAGACAGATGCGACTAGAACGTTTGATGTTGCTAACAATGGAGTTCTTGAGTTTCATTTGAATGGTGGGGGTGCTACTGGTAACGAAGCAACTAGACTGAAGCTGTCTTATGATACTAGCTCGATACCATCGTCCACTACTGCCTTACCTAGGGCTGTCATCGAACTAAACACCCCTACGAACTTAAGACAGACAAGAGCTTTTTTAATCTCTGTAGACGAGGCTTCTGAAAGTGCATTTAACGATTCGTCTTTTTCGGGATCTTGGGGTATAGATACTTCAAACGCTACTTACTCTACGTCTTCAGCTGGTGGTATAGTTAAGCTGGACGCTTATTCAAACATAGCTGCCTTAAATGACGACACAGAGGGTTCAGAGACATATACTTGGGGTGCTGATAAAGTTAAGTATGTCAATATAGAACTTGGTTCAACTGGCCTTGTAACTCCAGCCTTAAATTGGGATGAGGTAACAACGTCAGCTGCACATGCTCAACAAAACTTTGGAGGGTATATAAACTTTGATGTGTTAAAGCCTATACAGGCTTCCCCTTACTATCAGTCCAATACTCAACTCAGAGTTGATAATGTAGGTGTAAGAATAAACGACGCGGATACCGACGAAGACTCTTACTACCTCCCTACTGACAGAGGTACTGAGGGTTATATAATGAGCACTGACGGCGTTTCTGCTGCAAAGTGGAGCAATCCTTTAGAGGTGTTTCTGCCAGAGCTTATGCAATGGGTGAATGAAAACTCTGGGGGAAGTACTATATACGGAGCTGGAACGTTAAATGGAGATTTTAACGGCGATGGAATAGTCAATAGCTCTGACCTGCTTACTTTTCTTGGATCGTTTGGCTCTACTGTCTCTAACACTCCTCCAACGTACAGTTATTCTGGGTTCGATGTTGGGGAGACTGATGTAACAACTCCCATAAACTATTCAACAAGCACACTAAACGATCAGACCTTAAATATTGATGAGCTTGGTACAGCGGTTAATTACACACCTCACCAAATCGTCATAAACGAGACTGCTGATTTTATAGGGTTTAGGGAGGAGAATGGGAATGCTTATGGCCCAGCATTTAACCCATATAGAATTGTTATAAACAGCTTAAATGTTGATGTTACAAAAACAGCAGCAACCCAAGATGTTGTATATCTAGGCTTTAAGCTTCAAGCTGTTTACGATGACAACGGATCGGATGTAGTGGCAGACCTTAGCAATCTAAACACCACAGCTACATGGTCAAGTTTTGACAATAACATGCATCACATTGGCGGTATAATTGAGTCATCTGCTGGGGTCACCTCTCATGTAATGTCTGAAATATCAGAACCTATGTTGCAACTCTCGAATTATGAGAATGTAACTTACGGGCTACCGAAAGAAATTAGAATAAAGTTTTATGCCTTTAGGCAGGATGCATCTCAGGGGGAGGTTTCTGTAGAAATCACAGGGCTGTCCTTACAATTTATTTCATAATGGCAGGAGAAATTTATATAGCAGAGAAGCTAAACAGTGTAAATATTGCTGGACACTTTTACCAAACGGGAGCGGACAGGTTAGTAGCAAGCAATGGTAGCGGAACAACAGTAACAATCACTGATACAGCATCTGGAACTGTACTTGTGAGCAACGCTCCGTATGATAAACTTGTTGCAGAGGACGGTACTGCTTTTGGAGCGTCACAAAGCGCTGTTGTCACTGCATTGAATGCATACTTCACGGCTGACGATCCAGACGGTATTGTCACAGAAAGAGACAATCTTCTTAAGCTGTCCAACATAGATCAAACTATAGGCGCTGCAAAGCAGGGCTCTATATTGCTTGTGGGTAGTTCTGACGGGGCAATAGAAGCTTCGACCGCCACGTTGAGTTCTTTTTTGCAGCCAAACACTGCAATAAATACAGCTGGTATAACGAATACTGGAACTATATCTTCTACAGGTGCTGTAACAACAAACTCATTTGTTAGAGCTGATTACCTAATACTTGAAGGCTCAACAGAAGATAATTTTGAGACGACTCTTACTCTTGTGGATCCCACGCAAGACAATACGATCACGCTCCCTGATGCTTCAGGTACAGTAGCTCTAACAACTGATATCCCGCTTAGCCTTTGGACTCAGACTGGGAATGACATCTACTACAATACTGGCAACGTAGGCATAGGCACAACTGCACCTTCCGCTTTGCTTCATGTAGACGGTAAAATGAGATTTGCTGGAGATGGGTCGGGGGGTAACTACATGGAAATCTACAGGCTGTCTAACAATTCATGGAGATGGAATACTAGCGGCGTTGGGGATATAATGCAGCAGCACGGTAACGTGACTTATTGGAAACAAGATTTTAGAGTTGAAAGAGCTGGATTAACTGTTGCCCCGACACTAGGATATGCTTCAAGAGCTATAAACATAGACCATACTTGGGACGATGTTACAAGAGATTTCGCAACTATAGACATAGACGTAACAGATACAGCGTCTTCAGGAAACAGTAGTTTTATAGATATAGCTAAAGGCGGAACTACAGGATTCATTGTAGATGAAGATTTTAATGTTGGTATTGGAAAAACTTCC